>Ga0134125_10000068_pt1 | contig 158363 bp, 163 predicted proteins | sample KB31751_FD_96464 | JGI IMG/M metagenome (GOLD analysis project Ga0134125, IMG submission 96464) | Terrestrial soil microbial communities with excess Nitrogen fertilizer from Kellogg Biological Station, Michigan, USA - KB3-175-1 | ecosystem: Environmental > Terrestrial > Soil > Unclassified ...
CCGGTGTCGCTTGAGTTTTTGCAAAAGGGAATTAAAACTCAAGTTGATGCATCGACTATTCATCAATTCGGTGAAGGCAATCTGGTGCGAGTCATTGTGCCGGTGAAAGAGGGCTCGGATCGTGGAGCGATTGTCGTCTCAAGCTTTGTGCCGCTGTCGTTGATTTCAAAAATGAATGACATCTCTGCGGCCTATGACGAGTTTCGAGATATCAATCCTCTCGAGTATCCGTTGAAATCCATTTACTTAATTATTTTGGTTTTGATGACCTTGGTGATTTTATTGGCAGCGACGTGGTTTGGTTTTTATTTGGCAAAGCAGCTCTCCATTCCGTTGGTGCAGCTGGGACGTGCGACGCGCAGGATTGCTGGTGGTGATTATACTCCGGTGGCTGTGCGTTCGGGCTCTGAAGAGATCGAATCTTTGGTGGAAAGTTTTAATCTGATGACCGCGAATCTTTCGAAATCAGAGAAGGAAGTGAATTCCGCCAACGAAAGTTTGCGTGAAACTCTGGCAAACCTTGATGAGCACACCCGATATGTGGAAGTGGTTCTTGGTAACGTCAGCGCGGGTGTGATTTCGGTGGATAAAAGCGGCATGATCACCACTGTCAATCGTCGAGCCGGGCAATTGCTGCAGATTGATTCAGCTCACTTTGTCGGACGCCCGGTGCGTGAGCTTTTGAATCTGGAATACTTCCGCACTTTCGCCGAGCTGCTGAAAACTATGAGTGAGCACAAAGTTGAAAGCATTCAAAAAGAAGTCAAAATCAATGTGAAGGGTGAGATGGTACCACTCTTGATGTCGCTTTCCATTTTGAAAAATGATCGGGCTGAAGAAATTGGTAAAATTTTGGTGTTCGATGATTTAACTCCCATCGTCAGTGCACAGAGGGCTGCAGCGTGGACGGAAGTGGCAAGGCGAATTGCTCATGAAATTAAAAATCCGCTGACGCCAATCAAATTATCGGCTGAACGTTTGCAAAGAAAATTTGGCGCAACCATTCAGGATCCCGCTTTTGTCGAATGCACCTCGATGATTATTAAACAAACTGAAGATCTTAAAAATCTGGTCAATGAGTTCAGCCAATTTGCGCGGATGCCGCAGGCAAGACCGGTGATTGGTTCGATTCATAAAGTGATCGAAGAGGCACTGGCAATTTTTCGCCAATCTCATCCGCAAGTGGAGTTGATTTTTGAGGGCGACAGTAAAGTTCCTGAATTTAAATTTGACCCCGATCAAATGAAGCGCGTGCTTGTGAATTTGGTGGATAATGCCATTGCGGCGGTGCAAGTCGAAGGTGAGAAAAAAGTCACAGTGACGACTCGATATGACAATGATTTGAAAATCCTAAGACTCACTGTGGCAGATCTTGGAATGGGAATTCCCAATGAGCTGCGCTCTCGAGTTTTTGAGCCTTATTACAGCACCAAAGAGAGTGGAACCGGTCTTGGGCTCGCTATTGTGAAAAGAATTGTTGAAGATCATAGCGGTTTTATTCGCGCTCTGGCGAACGAGCCTCGCGGGACAAAGTTGCTGATCGAATTGCCAGTGAGCCCGGTCGAGGGCTGGAAGCCGACAACGGCGTAAAAAAAGCTGCACTTAAATTGTGAGCAAAATGTGTTCAAATAGGCAGCCGATACATGTATGCTCTCTCGTCTATGAGTGAAATTATTCCGACCAAAATTTTAATTGTTGATGACGAATCTCCGATTCGCGAAGTGCTGTCAGCCACTTTGCGTGATGAAGGCCACACCGTGGTCACTGCCTCTGACGGAGAGTCCGGTCTGAAAGCCATGCGCGAGCACAGCCCACTGATCGTGTTCCTAGATATTTGGATGCCGGGAAGTCTGGATGGCATTGAAGTATTAACCACCGCGCGCAAACAATTTCCTGATATCGAGTTTGTCATGATCTCAGGTCACGGAACTATTGAGACCGCAGTGAAAGCGACCAAGCTTGGCGCTTGGGATTTTATCGAAAAACCTCTGTCCATGGATAAAATTTCGATCATCATTTCAAATATCATTCACTACCAATCAGAGCGCCAAGAAAAGCAGGCTCTCTTGAATAAACTTCGTCGCAGCATTGCCCTTTTAGGCGAAGCCGCGAAAATGGTAGCGCTCAAACAAATGATTGCGCGAGTCGCGCCCACTCAGTCTTGGATTTTACTGACGGGCGAGCATGGTTCGGGCCGAGAATTGACGGCGCAAAATATTCATTATCTGAGCTCTCGCGCCAGTCGTCCGTTTGTGGATATTAACTCGGCAGCAATTCCGGAAGATCTCATCGACACCGAACTTTTTGGCTACGAAAAAGGCGCCTTCGCCGGAGCCGAGCGCACGCAAAAAGGCAAGCTCGAGCTAGCCCTTGGTGGCACATTATTCATCGATGATATCGCGGAGCTCAGTCTGCGGGCTCAGGAAAAATTAGTGCGTCTGATGCAAGAAAAGAAATTTCAGCGTGTGGGTGGAACTGAGTGGGTCGATGCGGATGTGCGTTTGATCGCAGCCACTCGCAAAGATTTAGAAAAAGAAATTCAAGAAGGTCGCTTCAGCGAAGATCTTTACACTCGGTTGAATGTCAGCACTTTTCAGGTGCCAGCTTTGCGTGAGCACGGCGAAGATATTCCAGTGTTGGTGGAGCACTTCAGCGATCTGTCGGCCAAAGAAGCGGGCTTCATTAAAAAAGCTTTCTCTCAACAAGCCATGAACGAAATGTGTTTGCACACTTGGCCCGGAAATGTGCGCGAGCTTAAAAACTTTATCGAGCGCGTGTATATTCTCACTCCCGGTGAATTCGTTGACGTGCATGATTTGCGTTTTGCAGGACTCACTGGCGGTGGAGCGAACACCAATAGCTCGGATAGTGATTTAGCAAATTTGCCAACCTTCCGCGAGGCGCGCGCGAAGTTTGAAAAAGAATATCTACTGAAGAAAATTCAAGAGAACAATGGCAATATCTCGCGCACAGCCGAAGTGATTGGGCTTGAGCGCAGTTATTTGCACCGAAAAATCAAAGCTTTTGGCATTGAAGTCCAAAAAGGAAATGACGATCACTTATGAAATGGTCACAAACACATATTTTCACTCTGAAAGAAGCTCCGGCTGACGCCGAAATCCCTTCCCACAAGCTGATGGTTCGCGGTGGGTTCATCAAAAAATTAGCGCCAGGTATTTACACTTATGGAAATTTAGGTCTGCGCGCGATTCGCAAATTTGAAAATATCATTCGCGAAGAACTCAATAAAAGAAATTGCATCGAAGTCTTGATGCCGATGGTTCAACCACGGGAATTATGGGAAGAAACCAACCGTTGGAGTGAGATGGGCGCAGGCCTTCTCAAATTTCAAAATCGCAATCAGCATTGGTTTTGCCTTGGTGCGACTCACGAAGAAGCAATCACCGATTATGTTCGCCATGATTTAAAATCCTATCGCGATCTACCAAAAAATATTTATCAAATTCAAACCAAGTACCGTGATGAAATTCGCCCGCGTTTTGGATTGATGCGTGGGCGTGAGTTCATCATGAAAGACGCCTACAGCTTTGATCGCGACCAGGCGGGAGCGCTCAAGGCCTACGATTTGATGTATAATGCCTACAAGGCGATCTTTGACCGTCTGGGATTGAATTACCGAATCGTGCAAGCGGACGCTGGAAATATCGGCGGATCGCAAACTCACGAATTTCAACTTTTGGCCGATGCGGGTGAAGATGCGCTTTTGGTCAGCGAGCAATCTGACTTTGCGGCTAACGTTGAAATCTGTCCTGCCATTGATGCTGCCCCTCAGGTCAGTCATGATAGCGAAAAGCCTCTCGAGAAATTTGCAACTCCGGGGCAAAAAACCATTGCTGATCTTTCAAAATCAACAGGCTTGCCAGAAAAAGAACTCGTTAAAACCCTCTTTTTCACAACCAATGAAGGTCTTGATCCGAAAAACAAAGATTTAAAAGCGATCGTGGTGCTTTTGCGGGGCTCGGATGAACTCAATCCGATCAAGCTCAAAAATCTTTTAGGCTTGGTGAATCCTCCCTTGATGTTGACCGATGAAGAAGTTCGTCAAGTCAGTGGCGCGATGCCGGGCTCTTGCGGTCCAGTGGGACTTAAAATTCCAATTTATATGGATCACGGTGTTCAGGGTCTTAAAAATTATATCGTGGGTGCGAACGAAGATGGCTTTCATCTCAAAAACGTCAATCACGACCGTGATTATAAAGCCAGCAAAGTGGCTGACTTAAGAATCGCTCGTGAAGGCGATAAATCTCCCGATGGAAAAGGCTTGTTGAAATCTTTCCGTGGCATCGAAGTGGGTCATGTTTTTTATTTGGGCACAAAATATTCAAAAAAAATGAACGCCAATTATCTGGATCAAAATGGCAAAGCTCAGCCTCTTGAGATGGGCTGTTATGGTATTGGTGTCACACGCACGGTGCAGGCAGCGATTGAGCAAAGTCACGATCAAGATGGCATCATTTGGCCACTGGCAATTGCGCCATTTCAGGTGCACATGTGCTTACTTGATATTCGTGATGAAAAAGTCTCAGGCACTGCTGAAGAAATTTATCAAAGCCTGACGAAGTTGGGCCTCGAAGTTCTCCTCGATGATCGTGACGAGCGTCCGGGATTTAAATTCAAAGACGCCGATCTGCTAGGAATGCCAGTGCGAGTCGTCGTCGGCAAAAAAGCTTTGGATCAAGGCGAAATTGAAGTGGTCATCCGTAAAACCAAAGAAGTTCGCAAAGTATCTCCAGCCAATGCTGTTGCCGAAGTTCAAAAAATTCTGGCAGAGTTGAAAAACGCATGAATTGGCGAGAGCGTTCGCAACCATTTTTGAATCCACTGTGTGTCGCTTTGGACGTGGACTCGAAAGCTCGCGCTTTGCAATTGGTCTCAGAGCTTAAAGACATCGCCGGTGGATTTAAAATCGGTCCGCGCTTAGCTCTTCGTTATGGCCAAGAATTCATTCAAGAGGTTTCCCAACAATCACCGGTTTTCGTTGACTGCAAATTTTTTGACATTCCGTCGACTATGAAAGCCGCTGTGCGTGCCAGCTTTGAGGCTGGCGCAAGCCTGGTGACAGTGCACGCATTAGCCGGAGCTGAGGCGTTGCAAGAGCTTGCAGTTCTTGAAAAAGAACTTTCCGAACTGAGGCCTTTTCGGATTTTGGCAGTGACGATCCTCACCAGTTGGTCGCAAGCATCGTTGCCACCCGTGATGAAAATTCTACCGATCTCAAATCATGTCCAAGAGTTAGCGAAGCTCGTCGTCACTTCAGGTTTGTCAGGCATCGTGTGCTCTCCCGAGGAGCTCGATTTGCTGCAAACCATCCACGCTTATAAAGTAACGCCGGGGATTCGCTTTTCAACAGACGAAAAGGGCGATCAAAAAAGAGTCCTTGGCCCCTCAGAGGCTTTGCAAAAAGGGTCATCGCTCCTGGTTGTAGGGCGCCCGATCGTTGAAGCAAAAAATCCGCGTGAGGCTGCCAATAAATATCTTGCCGCCTTTTAAGAAAACCCACACAATCTTTGAATCGGAGGAACTTATGGCAAAGAAAAAAAGAAACAAGAGCGCTCGTCACAAAGCAAAACGTCTTCTAAAAAAGAAACGAATGCTCAAAGCAAAAAAAAGAAAATAGATTTTTAAAAACGGCGCTTTGATTTTTCAAGCGTCGTCTTTTTATGATTTGAATTTAAAACTCCAGGGAGGGGTGGGGATTATGAACAAACGGATTTTGTTGCTCGTAGCGAGCATTATTTCAATCGGCTTTTCGCAGACATCATTTGCAAAACTTAACATCGAGTCCATCAATCAAAAACTTCAAGCACAAGGCGCTCAGTGGACAGCGAAACAATCTTGGGTGACCGAGTTGGATACCGCTTCTGCCAAACGTTTGATGGGTGTTCGCGGCCATCATGAGGCTGACGTTGATTTTAAAACTTTCGATACTTTTCACTCTTTGTCCAACGATGCTTGGGACTGGAGAAATGTGAACGGCCAAAGTTGGGTTGGTCCTGTGATGGATCAAGGGAATTGCGGAAGTTGCGTGGCATTTGCATCCATTGGCACTTTGGAAGCACAAATGAACATCGCCACCAAAATTCCTTGGCTGAACCAACAATTTTCTCCGCAAGCCTTGTTTGCTTGCGGTGGTGGCGGATGTGAGACTGGTTGGTGGCCTTCATCGGCAGCAAATTTCCTCCAAAGAACAGGCGTTCCTGATGAAGCTTGTTCTCCCTATGTTTCGGGAGCAACCGGTCAAGATGTTGCTTGCAACAGCATTTGCTCGGACGCTTCAAGCCGCAGCCAAAAAATCAACAACGTGACGACTCCTTCTGGCGGCAGCGTTGACTATCAAGCGGTAAAGCAAGCTCTGCAACAAGGCCCCTTAGTCACAACACTGACTGTGTATGCTGACTTTATGTCGTATGGCTCGGGTGTCTACAAACACACCACAGGTGAGTATCTCGGCGGTCACGCGGTATCACTGATCGGTTATGATGATGCTAAACGCGCTTGGATTATTCGTAATAGCTGGGGCCCAACGTGGGGTGACAACGGTTTTGCCTACGTCAGCTACGACGATGAGTCTGGTGTTGCCAGCGAAACTTGGGGCTATCAAATCAATCCAACAGACGGGCAAGTGGCTTTGGCCAATGTTCGTGATCGTGATTTCGTGAATGGTCAATTTGCATTCCAAGTGAAATCTTCTTTTGCGAATACGGATTCTCTGCGTTTGAAAATCAGTCAAAGCAATGGTCTGCATTTTCAAGAGATATCTTGTCAGGCTCCGAACTGTGACTTGGCTGTTGATACAGCCAACATGCCTGATGGTCAGTACGATGTTCAAGCGGTGGCCCAGCTCAAAGATGGCACTGTGAAAATGGGCGAAAAGAAATATATTTTCATCGCCAATCACGACAATCAATTGGCAATTTCTATTCAGCCGAAAGGCTTCGACATCACTCAGCCGCTGAAGGGTCGCGTGGAGTTTGAGGTGTCGACTCAATCGGGTGTTTTGCCAATGTCATCCGTGCATTTCATTGCCAAAGACACCACTGGAAAGGTGATTGTGGATCGTGCCGCTCCGATTGTGATGCAAGGCTTGGTTATGGGTTGGAGAACGAACGTGATTCCACAGGGGAAATACGAAATTTATTTCGTCGGTCATCAAATCACTGGTGGAGTGGATCACACTGTTGAGACACAACATTATCAAGTGACTGCTCAGAATTAATCGTTCCTGTTTTTCGCAAGTTTGATATTTTAGATCTCGGCCCCTCTTTCAGAATTTCCCTCGGGAAATTTCAAAAAAGAGGGGCTTTTTTTATATTAAATTCATAATTTGAATGCCCATTGGGTTCTCCAGTTGTTCGAGCTGGCTTCAAAATCCATTTTGCGATAAGGCTCACGCATTATGCGCAAAGTTCAAAACTCTAGATCCAGTGGCCGAGCCCCAGCCTCTCGTAATTTTCGCGATCAAAAATCGTCGCCGAAGCCATCTCGTGACTCGCAAGAAAAGTATGAGTTTGTGCATATTCCTCGCGAGTGGCGAACAGTCACCGGCACTCATGCGGTCAATGAGTTAATGCAAGTCCGTCCCAAATCTGTACAGCTGGCGTGGCTTAAGCAAGGCTGGGAATCCTCTCAGGACTTGAAAGATCTCGCGCAACAGCTCAAGTCTAAAAACATCAAACTCGAAATTAAAGCTGCTGGTTTTTTAGACAAATTTGCCTCGAGCAACCAAGGCGCAATTTTATTTTCCAGCCAGCGCCCTGAAATCAATTGGCAAATTTTAGAGCAAGAAACTCATGCCCGAATGATGGTGCTTGATGGTCTTGAAGATCCTCACAATTTGGGCGCAATTTTACGCACGGGTTGGTTGATGGGGGTCAGCGGAGTTTTGATCCCCGAAGATCGCTCGGTGGGGCTGACCTCAACGGTTCACAAAGTGGCCTGTGGAGGCGCAGAGCACGTGCCGGTTGAGCAGTATGTAAACTTCACTAACCCTATAGAAGATCTTAAGAAAAAAGGTTTTTGGGTATTCGGTCTTTCGCATCTTGGAAAGCGTTCGATCTTCGATCTCAATATCCCTGAAAAAGTGGTGTGGTGTGTGGGCTCTGAAGACAAAGGTTTGCGTTCAACAACGGAACGTTTGTGTGATGAGCTTGTGCAGATTCCTCAAGCAAGTGCTGCAGCAAGCTATAATGCTTCGGTTGCAGCAGCGATTGCGCTGACTGAAACTGTTCGCGTTCACAGTCACAAAAAACTTTAAATGAACTTTGCATTTTAACTTTGACTCCAACCTGAACTTTTCCTAGAACATTGCGGTCGTGTCTCATGAACGCTGGTTTAGCTCAATTGGTAGAGCAGCTGATTTGTAATCAGCAGGTTGCGGGTTCAAGTCCCATAACCAGCTCCAGTTTTTTGAGCGCGGGCATTGTGATTGCGGAGGGGTGCCCGAGTGGCTAAAGGGGACGGACTGTAAATCCGTTGACTTACGTCTACGTAGGTTCGAATCCTACCCCCTCCACCAACTTTCACGATGCGAAGGGCGGGAGTAGCTCAATTGGCTAGAGTATCAGCCTTCCAAGCTGAGGGTTGCGGGTTCGAGACCCGTCTCCCGCTCCAAGTTTTAGAAAAATTCTGTAAAGAATTTTTCCAGAGAAGTGGGCGTAAGGCCCGTGTAGCTCAGTGGTAGAGCGCACCCTTGGTAAGGGTGAGGTCGTCGGTTCGGCTCCGATCACGGGCTCCAAAACTGAGACTGAGCCGAAAAGAGTTTTGAGAAGTTTTAAAAGTGAGTGTTTTGCAAAAAGATTTTAGAAGTTAGAACGAAAAAATTAATAGTCCCTTTCAGGAGGAAACAAAATGTCAAAAGAGAAGTTCAACCGGTCAAAACCGCACGTCAACATCGGAACCATTGGTCACGTCGATCATGGTAAAACAACTTTGACGGCTGCAATTACAACAACTCTTGCTGCTACAGGACAAGCTCAAGCAATGTCGTATGCGCAAATCGATAAATCTCCTGAAGAGAGAGAGCGTGGAATCACGATCTCAACAACTCACGTTGAGTATGAAACCAACAAACGTCACTATGCTCACGTTGATTGCCCAGGACACGCCGACTACGTTAAAAACATGATCACTGGTGCCGCGCAAATGGATGGAGCAATCCTCGTTGTGTCAGCAGCTGACGGTCCTATGCCACAAACTCGTGAGCACATTCTTTTGGCTCGCCAAGTTGGTGTTCCAGCGCTTGTTGTTTACATGAACAAAGTTGACATGGTTGACGACAAAGAACTTCTTGATCTCGTTGAGCTTGAAGTTCGTGAGTTGCTTTCTAAATATGAATTTCCTGGTGACACAATTCCAATCGTAAAAGGTTCTGCCTTGAAAGCTTTGGAAGGCGACACTTCTGAAATCGGTCGCCCTTCAATCGCTCGTCTGATGGATGCTTGTGATGCTTACATCCCACAACCAGTTCGTGCGACAGACAAACCTTTCTTGATGCCAGTTGAGGACGTGTTCTCAATCTCTGGTCGTGGAACAGTTGTGACTGGTCGTATTGAGCGCGGAATCATCAAAGTGAATGAAGAAGTTGAAATCATCGGTATCCGCCCAACAGTGAAAACAACTGTGACTGGTATTGAGATGTTCCGTAAGCTTCTTGATGAAGGTCAAGCGGGCGACAACTGCGGTGCTTTGCTTCGTGGTACTAAAAAAGAAGACGTTGAGCGTGGACAAGTCTTGGCAAAACCAGGTTCTGTTAAACCTCACAAAAAATTCAAAGCTGAAGCTTACATCCTCACCAAAGAAGAGGGTGGACGTCACACTCCATTCTTCAACGGCTACCGTCCTCAATTCTACTTCAGAACTACTGACGTGACTGGCGTCGTAACTCTGAAATCAGGAACTGAAATGGTTATGCCTGGTGACCGCGTTGAACTCGATGTTGAGTTGATCGCGCCGATCGCAATGGAAAAAGAACTCCGTTTTGCGATTCGCGAAGGTGGAAGAACTGTTGGCGCGGGTGTTGTAACAGCAATTGCTGAGTAGCAACTGCGGTGAACGGTTATAGAGCGTTTGGGGACATCTCGAAGGAGTGTCCCCTTCGCCGTTTAAAAGGAATTTTTAAAAAGGAAATGAAAACTGCAGGGCAGTAGCTCTAATTGGTAGAGCGAAGGACTCCAAATCCTTAGGTTGTGGGTTCGAGCCCCTCCTGCCCTGCCAAATTTTTGAAAGTGGTTGAAGGAAAAAATGGATAAGACAAATTCGAAAATTTTAACTTTGAGCTACGCCATTGTCGGCGCGCTTTGCGGTTTGACTCTCCATTTGTTGATTAAATCATTTGCTGGAGCGTTTGGTATTGTGGCTCGCTTGTCGGACTCAGATCTCGTTCGCCACGGGCTTCCAGTTGTTTTTGGTTTAGCTATTTTTCTTGTTTTGCAGCTGACTCCAAAAATCAATGGCTGGGCTGATGATGTTGTTGGAGAACTTCGCAAAGTGGTATGGCCGAATCGCAAGGATACAACATCAATGACAATTGTTGTTTTGATTATGGTGCTGATTTCCAGCGCACTGATCTCTACTTTTGATCTGCTTTCAGGGGCAATCATGAAATGGATCATGGGGAGCTAATGATGACTACGAATATTGAAAAAAAATGGTACATCGTGAATGTTCAAACGGGAAGCGAAGGCACTGCAAAGACGGCCATCGAAGAACGCATGCGTTCACAAAAAATGGAGCAGTATTTCGGTGAAATTCTGATTCCGGCAGAAAACATTGTTCAACTGGTGAAAGGGCAAAAACAAACCAAATCTCGTAAGTTTTTCCCTGGCTACATGTTTATCCAAATGTTTTTGAATGATGAAACTTGGCACTTGGTTAAAAATTCAGCCAAAGTCACTGGCTTCGTGGGCGGCGGCCCTAAAACCCGTCCTCCTGAAGTTCCAGAGGCAGAAGTTCTGCGCGTGACTCAGCAAATGGCTGGCATGGCTGAAAAACCTCGTCCAAAAATCAATTTTTCACAGGGCGAAAATGTGACTGTGGTCGATGGACCATTTAGTAATTTCGCCGGCACTGTTGAAGAGATCAACGAAGAAAAAGGCAAAGTCAAAGTGCTTGTTTCTATCTTTGGTCGTCCGACTCCGGTTGAGTTGGATTTCATTCAGGTGGAAAAAGCCTGATTTTATTTTTAAGTATTTAACTCTGTCTCGGATGGGCCGGGATGAGAGAGTGAACTTTTAATCATGCAAGGAAGTGGGAAATGGCAAAAAAAGTAACAGCCATGATCAAACTACAGATACCGGCAGGGAAAGCAAATCCAGCTCCTCCCGTTGGACCGGCACTTGGACAGCATGGTGTGAACATTATGGAGTTCTGTAAACAGTTTAACGCCCGCACTCAAAAAGCGGGAGATGATATCATTCCGATCATCATCACTGTGTATCAGGACCGTTCGTTCACATTCATCACCAAGACGCCACCAGTGTCGAGTCTGTTGAAAAAGGCAGTCAAGATCGAATCAGGATCAAAAATGCCTCAGAAAGACAAAGTGGGAAAAGTAAAAACAGCCGACATCAGAAAAATCGCGGAAACGAAAATTCCTGATTTGAATTGTCTGAAAGTCGAATCTGCAATGTCTCAGGTTGTGGGCACAGCTCGCAGCATGGGCCTGGAAACTGAATAGGTGGTGAAAAATGTCTGGAAAAAGATATAAAGAAGCTGCCAAAAAAATCGACGCAGCAAAAAAATACTCTGTCGATGAAACTTTCAAAGTCATTGTTGAAACTGCGAAAGCAAAATTCGACGAGACGATCGATGTTGCCATCCGTTTGGGTGTAGACCCAAAACAAGGTGACCAACAAGTTCGTGGCGCGATTGCTCTTCCTCACGGATTGGGCAAGGCAGTTCGAGTTGTGGTTTTCGCAAAAGGCCCGAAAGAGGCTGAAGCAAAAACAGCAGGTGCTGATTATGTTGGTGCCGACGATCTCGTTCAAAAAATCAACGATGGTTGGTTGGATTTCGACAAGTGTATCGCAACGCCTGATATGATGGCGACGGTATCCAAAGTTGCAAAAATCCTGGGACCTCGTGGTTTGATGCCGAATCCAAAAGTTGGAACGGTCACTATGGCAGTTGGCGCAGCAGTGACGGCGGAGAAAAAAGGGAAATTGGACTTCCGTATCGATAAAGCAGGGATTATCCACGCTGGAATCGGTAAGAAATCCATGGGTGCTGATAAACTCCGTGACAACTTTGCAGCTTTAATGACTTCTGTTCTGAAGGCAAAACCTGCAGCAGCAAAAGGCATTTACCTGAAATCAATCACCGTGGCGTCAACAATGGGCCCAGGATTGTCAGTGGATGCAAATGCTGTGGTGAATGCGAACGAAGAAGCTGAATAGTTTTTAAATGTTTTAAATAGCGGTCAGAGACAGTAGGTGTCGCCGGTGGAGAGAGATCAAAACCAGCGACCTAAATGAAAATCAGCCTACCGAGACGGGCAAGAGGATTAAGTATGAACCTCCCAACCTTCCTGTATCGCAGAATCCGATGAAAGGAGGTCCGCATATGATGACTCGTGCAACTAAAGAGCAAGAGATTAAAGATTTGGTTCAACAACTGAATAAATCTAAAGGGGCCTTCGTCGTTGATTTCAAGGGACTGAAAGTGGAGCAAGTGACATCACTTCGCAAAGCTCTCAACAGGTCCGAATCAGAGATGAAGGTGGTCCGTAATACTCTCGCTAAGCGCGCACTGAAGGATTTTCCGAAGTTAGATGAGGCTTTGAGCTCTTCTTTGAAGGGTACAAACGCACTTGTTTTCACTTTTGGAGAAATCAATGCCACTGCCAAAGCCCTAGCTGATTTTGCAAAAGACAATGAGCTTATGCAAATTAAGACAGGAGTGATGGATGGTGAAAAACTGGATACTGCTAAAATTAAATTTTTGGCAACTCTTCCAGGCAAAGATCAGATCCGCGCAATGTTTCTCGGTGTTCTTCAAGCGCCAGGCTCAAAGCTTGCTCGCTGCTTGAACGAATACGCAAAGAAACTTGGTGGCGGCGAGGCAGCAGCTGGCGAACCAGTCGCTCCTCAAGCATAGAATTTTTTATTAATAATTTTGGAGGTTTTAAATGTCTCTTAGTAATGATCAGCTCGTAGAAGAGCTTTCGAAAAAAACAGTTCTTGAAATCGCTGAGCTTGTAAAGGCTCTTGAAGAAAAATGGGGCGTGTCTGCTGCGGCTCCTGTTGCAGTTGCCGCTGGCGGCGCAGCTGCTCCTGCTGAAGAAAAAACAGCGTTTGACGTTGTTCTTAAAGAAGCAGGCGCTAACAAAATCAACGTGATCAAAGAAGTTCGTGCGATCACTGGTTTGGGTCTTGCCGAAGCAAAAGGTCTTGTTGAAGGCGCACCTAAAACAGTTAAAGAAGGCGCGACGAAAGAAGACGCTGATAAAATCAAAAAAGCTCTGGAAGCAGCCGGCGCTAAAGTCGAAATCAAGTAATTTTGATTCTGACATTTCAATTCCCCGTCGGTTTTTTAGCCTTCGGGGATTTGTTATTTTAAAGGTTCCGTTCGAAATGACATCTTGAGGATTTTGAAGCTATCGACTCAAGAAAAGCCAAGACAGCTTCACCAGTGGGGTCTAGAACTTCCTCCGCCTAAAGAGTTCACGTTTTGTTCCGAGCGTATCAGCACAAGTTAATGTGCTCTAAACTGGTAAGGAGATAGAATGGGAATGACTCCAATTACGGCGTCGAATCTTCGGATTCGTAAGACATTCGCAAAAAATAACCAAGTTATCGACATCCCAAATCTGATTGAATTGCAAAAAAGTTCTTATGAAGCTTTCTTGCAAAAGGATGTTGATCCAGATCGTCGCACAGACACCGGCCTGCAAGGCGTGTTTAAATCTGTGTTTCCGATCGCAGACTTTAACAACACATCAAGCCTCGAGTTTGTTTCATACACTCTTGAAGCTTCAAAATATGATGTGGATGAGTGCCGTCAGCGCGGAATGACATTCGCAGCACCGATCAAGGTGACTCTGCGTTTGATCGTATTCGATGTTGATGAAGAAACTGAAGCACGTTCAATTCGTGACGTGAAAGAACAAGAAGTCTACTTGGGCGAAATCCCATTGATGACTGCCAATGGATCTTTCATCGTGAACGGAACTGAGCGCGTTGTTGTTTCTCAATTGCACAGATCTCCAGGTGTGTTCTTTGACCACGATGGTGGTAAGAACAATGCTTCTGGGAAATTAATTTATAATGCTCGCGTGATTCCATATCGTGGATCATGGCTTGATTTCGAATTTGACCAAAAAGATTTGATCCATGTGCGTATCGATCGTCGTCGTAAATTTCCTGTGACAATTTTGTTGCGTGCGTTGGGTTACAATGCTGAACAACTTCTCGAGTATTTTTATGATCTCGACGAAGTTTTGGTGAAGGGCAAAAAACTGTGGCGCAAACTCGACATTGAAAGAATGGCGGGACAACGTGCGATTGTTGATATCAATGATCCTAAAACAGGTGAAGCATTGGTGAAAGCCGGCCGTCGTATCACACGTGCGGTTGTTAAAAAAGTTCAACAACTCGAAATCACTGAGTTGGAAGTTACTCCAGAAGATCTCGAAGGAAAAGTACTGGCGAAACCTTTGATCGATGAGTCAACAGGTGAAATCATCGCTGATGCCAACCAAGAATTGACGAAAGACTTCGTGATTCGCGCGCTTGAAGCGGGTATCGACAAATTCTATCTGATTTTCTTTGACGGTCTTTCTGTCGGTCCTTACCTCAGAAATACTTTGCTCATTGATAAAGTGAATAACAAAGATGAATCATTGTTGAAAATTTATCAGCACTTGCGTCCTGGTGAGCCTCCAACAATGGAAGCTGCAACAAATTTCTTCCAAAGATTGTTCTTTGATCCTGAGACTTATGATCTTTCAGAGGTCGGTCGTATCAAAATCAATCATCGCTTCAGCATTTCAATGGAAGAATGTCCGCCAGAACATAAAACTCTGACGAACAAAGACATCTTAAGCACTGTGAAAACATTGATCGACCTGAAAAACGGTCGTGGCATTGTTGACGATATCGATCACCTCGGTAATCGTCGTGTTCGTTCGGTGGGTGAACTTCTTGAGAATCAATACCGCATCGGTTTGGTTCGTATGGAGCGCGCAATTCGCGAGCGCATGTCATTGCAAGACGTCGAAACAATGATGCCTCACGATCTCGTGAACGCAAAACCTGTGAACGCTGTTGTGAAAGAATTCTTCGGCGCTTCTCAATTGTCACAGTTTATGGATCAAACCAATCCGTTGTCAGAGATCACTCACAAACGTCGTTTGTCAGCTCTCGGACCCGGCGGCTTGACTCGTGACCGTGCTGGTTTCGAAGTTCGAGACGTGCATCCAACGCATTACGGTCGTATTTGCCCGATTGAAACTCCAGAGGGACCAAACATCGGTTTGATCGCTTCATTGGCAACTTATGCTCGTATTAACAAACATGGTTTCATCGAGACACCTTATCGCAAAGTCGATGAAGGCAGCATTTCATCTGACATCACTTATATGTCAGCTCTGGAAGAATTCGGTCACAAGATTGCTCCGGCAAGTCGTGAGACTTCAAACGCTCGTGAAATGCCAAACGAAAACATCGTTTGCCGTGTGAATGGTGAGTACGAACTGACTGGCAAAGATCAAGTTTCATTGATGGACGTTTCTCCTTCTCAGCTCGTGTCGATTGCGGCATCTTTGATTCCATTCTTGGAACATGATGATGCGAATCGCGCCTTGATGGGTTCGAACATGCAACGTCAAGCGGTCCCACTCCTTCGTTCGCGCGCTCCTCTGGTTGGAACCGGCGTTGAGCGTTTGGTGGCTCGTGACTCTGGAACTTCAGTTGTTGCACAAAATGATGGTGTTGTTGAGGAGGTTGATGCTTCTCGTATCGTGGTTCGTCGTCTGGCAAAAGGCGGAGAGCTCGGCGCGAACGTCGATATCTACAACTTAACTAAATACCAACGTACCAATCAAAATACATGCTTCAACCAAAAACCAATCGTGAACGTGAATGACCGAGTGAAGAAAAGCGATATCATCGCTGACGGTCCTTCGACTGAACTTGGTGAGTTGGCTTTGGGTCAGAACATCCTCGTGGCGTTTACGCCATGGCAGGGATACAACTTCGAGGATTCGATTTTGATCTCTGAACGTCTGATCAAAGAAGACGTGTACACTTCAATTCACATCGAGGAGTTCGAGTGCGTTGCTCGTGATACAAAACTTGGAAAAGAAGAAATTTCTCGCGATATCGCCAACGTTGGTGAAGAAGCACTGAAAGATCTCGATGGTTCTGGAATTATCCGCATTGGTGCGGAAGTAAAACCGGGCTGCATCTTGGTTGGTAAAGTGACTCCGAAGGGTGAAACACAATTGTCACCTGAGGAAAAACTTCTCCGCGCGATCTTCGGTGAAAAAGCAGGAGACGTTCGTGATACTTCACTCCGCACACCATCAGGTGTTTACGGAACAGTGATCGACGCTCAGGTTTATTCTCGTGAAGGAGCTGACCGCGATGAGCGTTTGGCTTCGATCATCGAAGACAAACGTCGAAAACTTGAAAAAGATTTGGCTGTTGAGCAGAACGTGATCCGTAATAATGCGATCACGAAACTTCGCGACATCCTGGTTGGTAAGAAAACAACTGGCGTTCTCTTGAATGAGGACGGAAGCCAAAAACTTTTGAACAAAGGCCAAGACATCACTGTTGCCGATCTCGAAACAATTCCTTTCGAGCTTTTGCAGTACATTCCTCTTGAGCAAGACCTTGAATTCCAAGTCACGAAAATCCTTGATGGTTCACGCAACCAATTGGACGCAGTGAAATTGGTTTTCAATGAGAAGATCGATCGCCTCAGAAAAGGTGACGAGCTTCCTCCGGGCGTGATCAAAATGGTCAAAGTTTACGTCGCAATTAAACGTAAACTTCAAGTCGGTGATAAATTCGCCGGCCGTCACGGAAATAAGGGCGTTGTTTCAAAAGTTCTTCCGGTCGAAGACATGCCCTATTTGGCAGACGGAACAGCCGTTGATATGGTGTTAAACCCACTCGGCGTTCCTTCGCGTATGAATATCGGTCAGGTTTTGGAAGTTCACTTGGGTTGGGCTGCTCATGAATTGGGTCGTCAACTTTCTGAACATCTCGACAACTGGAATGCAGAAAACGCACGCAAAGATTTGAAGCGTATTTTTGAAGACAAAGATATCGTCGAAAAAGTGGATAAAGCTGACGACGAATCTCTGAAAAAAGTGGTTCGAACTATGCAACGTGGTGTGCATGTCGGAACTCCAGTATTTGATGGAGCTCGCGAAATAGACATTAAAGAATTGCTGAAGAAAGCAAGCTTGCCTTCAACAGGAAAAACAATCTTGTTTGACGGTCGTTCAGGCGTTCCTTTCCAGAATCCTGTTACGGTCGGCATCATGTACATGTTGAAACTACATCACCTTGTTGAAGAGAAGATTCATGCTCGTTCGATTGGACCTTACTCTCTCGTGTCGCAACAACCTCTGGGCGGTAAAGCTCAATTCGGTGGTCAGCGTCTCGGAGAGATGGAGGTTTGGGCGATCGAAGCTTACGGAGCTGCCTACTCATTGCAAGAGTTCCTCACTGTTAAGTCAGATGACGTTGCAGGAAGAACGCGCATGTATGAAAGCATCGTAAAAGGCGAAAATATCCTTGAACCGGGATTGCCAGAATCATTCAACGTTCTTGTCAAAGAGCTTCAATCATTGGCTCTGAACATCGAGCTTGTTGAGTCAGATATTCTGACCGACGACTCTGATGATGATTACGGAACTGAGAGTGGCAATGGTGGTGGAATGCCGACAGGCACTCCAAATGGAGAAACTCAACCCCATTAAGGGTTGAGTTTTGGAGTCGCTCTAAGGGCGACTTTATTCAGGGAGTATAGGATTTTTAAACTATTTAGTGAGGTGACCTTTGAGAGACTTGTTAAATTTTTTCGACAAACCAAAAGATCCACTTTCATTTGACGCTGTTCGAGTCTCACTCGCATCGCCGGAAATGATTCGTGATTGGTCTTTTGGAGAAGTAAAAAAGCCAGAAACAATCAACTACCGAACTTTCAAACCAGAACGCGATGGCTTGTTCTGTGCGAAAATTTTCGGTCCAATTAAAGACTACGAATGCTTATGCGGTAAATACAAACGCATGAAGTATCGTGGCGTTGTGTGTGAAAAGTGCGGCGTTGAAGTGACTCAGTCCAAAGTTCGTCGTGAACGTTTGGGGCACATTGAGCTTGCAACTCCTGTTGCGCACATTTGGTTCTTGCGATCATTGCCTTCGCGTATTGGTAACTTGCTCAATCTTTCTTTGAAAGAAGTTGAGAAAGTTCTCTACTGTGAAGCGTATGTGGTGATTGATCCTATGGAGACCGCACTTGAAGAAGGCAGCGTTCTGACCGAAGAAGCATATCAAAATGCTTTGAATGAGAACGGTCCTACTTTTAAAGCGGGCATGGGCGGCGAGGCTGTTCGTGAATTGCTCCGCAAAATTGACCCTGAGTATTTGTCTCGTAAACTCCGCATGGATATCAAAGAGACAAAATCAGAAGCTCAAATCAAAAAACTTTCGAAACGCTTGAAAGTTGTTGAAGCTTTCAAAAACTCTGTGAACAAACCAGAGTGGATGATGCTTGAAGCACTTCCAGTGTTGCCACCGGACTTGCGTCCATTGGTGCCACTCGATGGTGGTCGTTTCGCGACTTCAGATTTGAATGATCTGTATCGCCGTGTGATCAACAGAAACAATCGTTTGAAACGCCTGCAAGAGCTCAATGCTCCAGACATTATCATCCGCAATGAAAAACGCATGCTTCAAGAGTCAGTGGATGCTCTCTTGGATAACGGTCGTCGCGGAAAAACCTTCACAGGTCCTAACAAACGTCCTCTTCGTTCATTGAGCGATATGCTCAAAGGGAAGCAAGGTCGTTTCCGTCAGAACTTGCTTGGAAAACGCGTGGACTACTCAGGTCGTTCGGTGATCGTTGTGGGTCCAACTTTGAAGTTGCACCAGTGCGGTCTTCCGAAAAAAATGGCGCTCGAGCTGTTCAAACCATTTGTGTATAACAAATTGGAAGAGCGCGGCCTTGCGACCACAATCAAACAAGCGAAAAAACTTGTTGATCAAGAGACGGTTGAAGTTTGGGATATCTTGGCCGAAGTTGTAAAAGAACATCCCGTTCTTCTCAATCGCGCGCCAACTCTTCACAGACTTGGTATCCAAGCTTTCGAACCAGTTCTTCACGAAGGAAAAGCAATTCAATTGCACCCACTCGTATGTACTGCGTTTAATGCCGACTTTGACGGAGATCAGATGGCGGTTCATGTGCCGCTTTCTATCGAAGCGCAAGTGGAAGCTCGCGTCTTGATGATGTCGACGAACAATATTTTGTCTCCAGCGAATGGAAAACCAATCATCAATCCATCACAGGACGTTGTCTTGGGATTGTACTGGTTGACTCGCGTTCGTATCGGCGCCAAAGGAACGGGCAAAATTTTCGCCAATGTTTTGGAAGCAGAATATGCTTTCGAACAAGGTCTGATTGATTTACAGGCTCTTTGTAAAGTTCGTATCAATGGTAAACTTGAGGAGACAACTGTTGGCCGTGCGATTCTCGCTTCGACAGTTCCTAAAGAAGTGCCATTTACTGAAATCAACGTGGTGATGAATAAAAAATCAATCGCTGGCTTGATCGATAAAACTTTCCGTTTGGCAGGTGCGAAAGCAACTTGCATCCTTGCGGATAAAATTATGGAGCTGGGATTCAAATACTCAACAATGGCGGGTATTGCGATCGGGATTGATGACATGGTCATTCCTGAAAGCAAAGTCACTCACATCACTGACGCTGAAAAACAGGTTTCTGAAATTCAGCAACAGTACGATGAAGGTTTGATCACAGATGGTGAGCGTTACAATAAAGTCGTGGATATCTGGGCTCAGTCTGCAGATAAAATTGCCAAAGACTTGATGGCGCAAATCGAAAAACAAAAATATGTCGTGGATGGTAAAGAGATCATTGGCCCTTCATTCAATCCGATTTTCGTGATGGCTGACTCTGGAGCGCGGGGTTCTGCGGCTCAGATTCGTCAGTTGGCGGGAATGCGTGGTCTGATGGCGAAACCATCCGGTGAGATCATTGAAACTCCGATCACATCAAACTTCCGTGAAGGTTTGACAGTCATTCAGTACTTCATCTCGACTCACGGAGCTCGTAAAGGTCTTGCCGATACAGCCCTCAAAACTGCGAACTCAGGTTACCTGACTCGTCGTTTGGTGGACGTGGCTCAAGACGTGATCGTGTCTGAAGATGATTGCGGAACTCAAGATGGCTTGGACATCGTTCCACTTTATGAAGGTGGCGAGATCATCCAACACATCGGAGACCGTATCTTAGGTCGTATGTCTTTGAAAGACATCGTCGATCCATACAACAACAGTCTGATCGTGCGCGCCGGTGATGAGATCGTTGAAAGTCATGTGAAAGTGATCGATCAATTGGGCATCGAGAAAGTGACGATTCGGTCAGCACTGACTTGCCAATCAAAACGCGGCATTTGTGTTCGTTGCTATGGTCGTGATTTGGCTCGTGGTAACACAGTCAATCTCGGTGAAGCTGTGGGAATTATCGCAGCTCAATCGATCGGTGAGCCTGGAACTCAGCTCACAATGCGAACGTTCCACTTAGGTGGTGCAGCTTCTCGTGCGGTTGAGCAATCCGTTCACACTTCTCGCTTTGATGGAACGTTAAAACTTTCAAGTGTTCATGCTGTTGGAAATCGTCATGGCAAATTGACTGTGATGAATCGTAATGGCGAGGCGATTGTTATCGATGATTCGGGTCGTGAACGTGAGCGTTTCAAACTCGTTTACGGTGCGACTTTGAATTTCAAAGAAGGCGCTCGCGTGACGAAAGGTGCAACAGTTGCTGAGTGGGATCCATATTCGAATCCAATCATCGCCGAAGTTTCAGCGAAAATCCAATTCCAGGATATCGATGAAGGTTCGACAATGGCTGAGCAAGTCGATGCGGTGACAGGTTTCGCAACAAAAGTGATCGTTGAATCGAAATCTTCAGACGTTAAACCAACATTGTTGTTGGTTGACGACGGTGGAAAACAAATGATGTTGCCGGGACGTGATATCCCAGCTCGTTACTTGATTCCAGTCGGCGCACAACTTCTTGTTGTTGATGGCCAAGAAGTTCACTCAGGTGATGTGATTGCAAAACTTCACCGTGAGACTTCAAAAACTCGTGATATCACGGGCGGTCTTCCACGTGTTGCTGAATTGTTTGAAGCGCGTAAACCAAAAGAAGCAGCGATCATCTCTGAGATTGATGGCTACGTGACTTTCGGTAAAGACGTTAAGGGTAAACAACGTGTGATCGTGACTCCTGAAGTTGGTGAGCAAAAAGAATATCTCATCCCTAAAGGTAAACACGTGGCAGTTCGAGAAGGTGAGTACGTAAAAGCTGGTGAAGCTTTGATGGACGGCCCTACGAACCCACACGATATTTTGAAAGTTCTCGGAGACAAGGCGCTGTCGTCTTATCTCGTGAATGAAATTCAAGAGGTTTATCGTCTTCAAGGTGTGGCGATCAATGACAAGCACATCGAAGTGATTGTTCGTGAAATGCTCCGCAAAGTTCAAGTTGTTGACGCTGGAGACTCTCGTTTCCTATCGGGCGAGCAAGTTGAGCGAGTGGCATTTGAATTTGAGAATGATCGTGTTTCTAAAGAGGGTGGTCAGCCAGCGACGTCTGAGCCTCTCTTGTTGGGTATCACGAAAGTATCTTTGAGCACGGACAGCTGGATTTCAGCGGCGAGTTTCCAAGAGACGACGAAAGTCCTCACAGAAGCTGCGATCAACTCTCGAACAGATCATCTTCGTGGTTTGAAAGAGAACATCATCATGGGTCGCTTGATCCCTGCAGGAACAGGTCTGACGTCTTATAAACGTTGGAAAGTTCATGTGGTCGACGACGAGATCCCTGCTGTTATGACTCTGCCAGGAATTGGCGCGCCTGCTCAAACGTAGGCTCGAACGAGAACAAAAGAGTTTAAAACTCCCAAAGCCCCTTCCTGAAAACAGGAGGGGGTTTTGTTTTTATGAGATAGATCTTGACCATTTCCAGCATAATCACTAATTTGCCAACCTTCCGGCTGATGGAATTGAGTAATCCGACTTTTTTTAAAAGGGTTTTATCCGGGACCTGGAAGCGCGCAAGCGTTTCAGAAAAGCTAGGGTGAAGTAAAGGCATACTGAAAGAGGTACGAAATGCCTACAATTAACCAGCTCATTAAACGTGAGCGCGTTGTTCAAAAGAATCAAACCAAGTCACCTGCCTTGGCAGGATGTCCTCAGAGACGTGGCGTGTGCACTCGCGTGTATACAACCACTCCTAAGAAACCGAACTCGGCACTTCGTAAAGTGGCTAAAGTTCGTTTGTCGAATGGCTTTGAAGTGATCTCCTACATCCCAGGCATCGGGCACAACCTGCAAGAGCACTCTGTTGTTCTCATTCGCGGCGGCCGTGTGAAAGATCTCCCAGGAGTTCGTTATCACATCGTTCGTGGCGTGTTGGATCTTCAAGGTGTTAATGGTCGTCTGCGTGGCCGCTCTAAATATGGCGCGAAACGCCCTAAGAAATAGAAAGGTTTGGTGACATATGTCTCGTCGTAAAAAAACGTTTAAAAGAGAAGTGATTCCTGATCCAGTTTATAAAGATATCGTGGTTGCTAAGTTCATCAACAAAATGATGATTCAAGGTAAAAAAGCGATCGCTCAGAAAATGTTCTACGGAGCAATGGATGAGTTGAAAGATAAAGTGGCTGGCGAAGAATCAATTTCTATTCTCAAAAAAGCTTTAGAAAATTGTAAACCATCTTTGGAAGTTCGTTCACGTCGCGTGGGCGGAGCCACTTACCAAGTTCCAGTGGATGTTCGTCCATCACGTCGTTTGGCTTTGGCTATGCGTTGGTTGATCGAAAATTCACGTGCGCGCGGTGAAAAAGATTTCGCAAAACGCCTTGCTGGCGAATTGCTGGATGCTTATAACAACCGCGGAAATGCTATTAAAAAACGTGAAGACGTTCATAAAATGGCAGAAGCGAACAAGGCATTCTCGCACTACAACTGGTAATCAGTTGATTTCAATATTTGAATTGATAGAATTCGGCCAGCTTCATAAGCTGGCCGAGCTCGTTTTGGGGCTTTATATCAAGGTGGTTGTTTAAAAATGTCAGCACTCGATCCACAAAATATTTCTGAACTGAAGTTAACGCGTAATTTTGGAATTATGGCTCATATCGATGCGGGGAAAACCACCACCACTGAGCGCATTTTGTTTTATGCGGGCAAAGTTCACAAGATCGGCGAAGTTCATCATGGCGACGCGACCATGGATTGGATGGAGCAAGAACAAGAGCGTGGCATTACCATCACCGCAGCGGCAACGACGCTACTTTGGAAGGACCATCGTCTCAACATTATCGATACTCCCGGACATGTGGATTTCACGATCGAAGTGGAAAGATCTCTGCGTGTGCTTGATGGTGCGATTGCCGTGTTTGATGGCGTGAATGGTGTTGAGCCTCAATCAGAGACCGTTTGGCGTCAGGCCAACAAACACAAAGTTCCACGTATTTGTTTCGTCAATAAGATGGATCGTGTCGGCGCCGACTTTGTGATGAGTGTGAATTCGATCAAAGAAAAACTGCAAGCCAATGTCATTCCAATTCAAGTCCCGATTGGTCTCGAGGATTCTTTCGTGGGCTTGGTTGATCTTCTCGAAAATAAAGCTTACATTTGGGATAGCTCTAGTAACGGCGATAAATATCAAGTGACCTCTGTCCCCGAAGATATGGCTGCCGATGTTGCCAAAGTTCGCATGGAAACAATCGAAAAAATTGTCGAGTTCGATGACGCCCTTTTTGAAAAATACCTGGGTGGTGAAATGCCCTCTGCGGAAGAGCTCCGCCGGGCATTGCGTAAGGGCGTTCTTGAACTGAAAGCATTTCCGGTTTTGTGTGGAGCTGCTTTTAAAAATAAAGGTGTGCAGCCTTTGATTGATGCCACCGTTGATTTTTTGCCGTCTCCACTGGATGTTCCTCCGATGCATGGATTAGATCCCAGCAAGGAAGACCGAGAAATTATTTGTAAAACTGATTTTGATGAGCCAGCAGTGGCTCTGGCTTTTAAAATTGCCAGCGATCCTTTTGCCGGAAGCCTTGCGTACATTCGTGTCTATTCGGGTGTGGTCAATGTTGGTGATGCTTTACTCAATCCTCGTCTTGATAAAAAAGAACGCATTCAACGACTAGTAAAGATGCACGCGAATTCTCGCTCTGAGATGACACAACTGAAAGCCGGAGACATGGGAGCCGTGGTTGGGCTCAAGCTCACTGGTACCGGAGATACTCTTTGTGATGCAAAAAGGCCTGTCGTCCTTGAGCGTATTACTTTTCCTGAACCTGTGATCGCCGTTGCTGTTGAAGCTAAGTCTTCTGCTGATCAAGAAAAAATGATGGCTGGTTTAGAAAAGCTTGTGAAGGAAGACCCTTCGGCGCGCTTGCGTTTTGATCAAGAGACAGGACAAACCCTTCTTTCGGGAATGGGCGAGCTGCATTTAGAAATTTTGGTGGACCGTCTTCTGCGTGAGCACAAAGTGAAGGCCAACGTGGGTAAGCCACAGGTTTCCTATCGAGAGACCATTTCTTCGGCAGCGAAGGCAGATTTTACATTTGATAAAATGATTGCTGGTGAGAATCAAAACGTCACTGCAACCGTTGCTTTGACCCCAGGGGACAAGGGATCGGGAGTGAAAGTTGAAAGTAAGCTAACGAAAGATAAAATTGCCGCCATTCCCCAAGATATCCAAAAAGCAGCCTTGTCTGGTCTTCGTGAGGCTTCCGAAGTAGGACCGATCGCTGGTTACAGTCTTATCGATATCCGCTGTGATTTGTTGAACTTATCTTACCCAACCGAGGTTCCTGCCAATGAAGCGGGGGCTAAAGCTGCGGTTTCTTTGGCCTTCCGAGATGCTGTCCGCAAAGCTCAGGCCATTTTGCTAGAGCCAATCATGAAGCTTGAGGTCTCAAGCCCTGATGACTTCGTTGGCCCTGTCATCAGTGACTTGAATTCTCGCCGAGGCAAGGTTCTATCAATGAACGTCAAAGTCGGTGGTGGGCAGATTATCAATGCTGAGGTACCGCTGGCGAACCTTTTTGGTTATGCCACTGATGTCAGGTCAATTTCTCAGGGGCGCGCCAGTTTTTCGATGGAGTTTCTCGAATACTCGTCGCTTCCTCCGCGAGTTCGAGATGAAATTCTGACTAAATTAGGCCGTATTTAAGGTAATCCTAAAAACCGTAAAAATATTTTATAAACCTTTTGACATTCAAAAGTGCTCTGATGCATATTTCCGCCTCTGTAACGCTGGAAACACTTTCCGATGGTCCCAGAAATTGAGCGTCAGGTCAGGATCGATGAGATCCAAATAAAATTGGCCTGAAAGCAATCTTTGGTTGGCTTTGGATGGTGCTTTGGCTTTTTACCGACTGGGAACTCCTCAAAGGCTCGGCCTTTTCAGCGTACAAATGAGGATGTAGCAGTCAACGAAGGAAAACGTATGCAAAGTCAGAAGATTCGAATTCGCCTCAAGGCTTTCGATCACAAATTGCTAGATCAGTCGACGAAGGAAATCGTAGAGACAGCTCGTAGAACGGGTGCTCGTGTTGCGGGACCAATTCCCTTGCCAACACGTATCAACCGATATACTGTCCTGCGCTCGCCCCACGTTGACAAAAAATCTCGTGAGCAATTTGAGATTCGAACTCATAAGCGCATGTTAGATATTTTAGAACCAACACAGCAGACTGTCGATCAGCTCATGAAACTCGACCTCTCTGCTGGGGTAGATGTAGAAATTAAACTGTCAGCAGTCTGATAGGAGTAAGTCATGAGTGAAAATACACAAGCTGCGGAAGCAGCGGCACCAAATGGTGATCTCAAATTGAATGGCCTCTTTGCTTTTAAAGAAGGCATGGCCACTGTCTATAATGAACAAGGTGAAGCAGTTCCCGTGACTGTTTTGAGATATGAAACACTGGTTGTTTCGCAAATCAAAACTGCAGAAAAAGACGGTTACTCGGCGTTGCAAGTTGCTTGCGCGCCTAAGAAACTAAAAAATTCAAATAAATCTGAAATGGGTCATTTGAAAAAAGCTGGTTTTGAAACCGGAGCTCAGATGATTCGTGAGATCCGTCAAGAAATTCCAGCTGGCGCTGAATTGGGTTCTCGAGTTTCTATCGAGAGTTTGAAAAAAGGCGACATGATTAAAGTGACCGGCGTTTCTAAAGGTCATGGATTTCAAGGTGTTCAGGCACGTTGGAATATGGCTGGGGGGCCCGCAGCTCACGGATCGAAATTCCATCGTCGTCCAGGCTCAAGCGGTAACAGAACTTGGCCAGGTCGCGTAATGCCAGGAAAGAAATTTCCAGGTCACTGGGGTGATGAGACAGTCACCGTTCGTGGTGTGCAAGTTGTCGACATTCTCCCAGAAGAAAATGTTGTTATGGTCAAGGGGCCGGTTCCTGGGGCTCGTAATTCACTCGTCCGTTTGGTGAAAGATTAATTATGGCTACAAATGTATTAAACTGGAAAAAAGAAAAAGTTGGCACATTGGATTTGTCGAAAGACGTTTTCGAAGTGCCAGTAAAAAAAGAAATTCTCCATGAAGTGGTGAATTGGCAGTTGGCGAAGCGCCGTCAAGGCACTCACATGGTAAAAACACGCAGTCTCGTCAGCGGTGGTGGTAAAAAGCCATTCAAACAAAAGGGAACTGGAAATGCTCGTCAAGGTTCGACTCGTTCGCCTTTGATGCCTGGTGGAGCAAAATTGTTCGGACCAGTTCCTCGTTCATACGAGTACAGTTTGCCTAAAAAAGTTCGTCGTTTAGGTTTGAAAATGGCTTTGTCTCATCTCCACAGTGAAGGAAAGCTCTTCATCGTTGAAAACATGAATTCAGAAGGTAAAACCGCTGAGCTTGCAAAACGCTTGAAAACTTTCGGTCTGACAAAAGCGATTATGATTGATGCTGAAGTGAATGATCTTTTCAAAAGAGCATCGGACAACTTGCCGAAGTACAGATATATGGCCGTTGAAGGCATGAACGTTTACGATCTTTTGAAATACGATGCAGCGATTTTGACCAAAGAGTCTGTTGCTAAAATCGTTGCTCGAGTGACAGAGGAGTAGGCAATGAAAAGCATTATTAAAAAAACTCTGATCACAGAGAAAAATACAATTCACAATGCTGCTGGCGTTTATGTTTTTGAAGTTGATATGAGTTCTTCAAAACCTGAAATCCAAAAAGCAGTTGAGAAAAATTTTAAAGTTAAAGTTGATACAGTAAGAACAAGTGTTTGCCGCGGTCGTGGAAAAACGACGAAACGTGGACAAGGAAAAACTCCTTACTGGAAAAAAGCATACGTCAAGTTGGCGGCAGGCGAGAAGATCGCTCTGTTTGAGGGAGTGTAGAGTATGGGTATCAAGGTTTTTCAACCGCGAACACATTCGCTTCGTGGAACAGTTGGATTTGATTTCAAGGAGATTACTAAATCAACTCCTGAGAAATCACTGACCGAGCCAATTCGTAAAGCATCAGCTCGCAATAATACAGGCATGATTACTATGCGCCACGTTGGTGGTGGTCATAAGCGTCGTTATCGCGTGATTGATTTCAAAAGAAATAAAATCGATGTTGCGGCAAAAGTAATTGCGATCGAGTACGATCCAAATAGAACCTGCCGTATTGCTTTGATTTCTTATGTCGATGGCACAAAAGCATACATCATCGCACCAGTTGGTCTCAATGTTGGTGATGCGGTTCTTTCCTCCGATAAAGCCGATATCAAACCTGGTAATTCACTACCATTGTCTGCCATTCCAATGGGAACGACTCTTCACAATATCGAAGTTCGCCCTGGAAAAGGCGCTCAGCTGGCACGTGGCGCAGGAGTGAGTGCAGTTTTGGTTTCTAAGGAAGAGCAATATTGCCAAGTTCGTTTGCCTTCAGGCGAAGTAAAATTTGTTCTCTCTGTTTGCCGTGCAAGCATTGGGCAAGTGGGCAATACAGATAATGAAAATATTAAATTAGGTAAAGCTGGTCGTTCTCGTTGGTTGGGCGTGCGTCCTTCTGTTCGTGGTATGGCAATGAATCCTGTTGATCACCCGCTCGGCGGTGGTGAAGGGGTTGGTAAGGGGCATCACCCAGTTTCGCCGTGGGGTCAGCCAAGCAAAGGGTATAAAACTCGTAATAATAAACGCACTGACGCATCAATCGTTAAGAGACGGAAATAGGAGTTAGTCGTGGCACGTTCAGTAAAAAAAGGTCCATTCATCGATTTGCACCTTTGGAAAAAAATTGATAATGCGATCCAAAAAAATGATAAAAAAGTGATTAAAACTTGGTCTCGTCGTTCAACAGTTTTACCTGAGGCTGTAGGTCTTACTTTTGCCGTTCATAATGGTCGCAAATTTGTTCCAGTTTATGTCACGGAAAATATGATCGGACATAAATATGGAGAATTCGCTCCAACCCGTACATTTAATGGTCACGCAGAGAAAAAAGCTGCGCCTGCTGCTGGTCCTGCAGCAATTAAGAAATAAGGCTGGTGACAGATGGAAGTAAAAGCATACTTAAAATACGCAAGAGTTGGTGAGCAAAAAGCAAGACTCGTTGCTGATTTGGTTCGTGGTAAAAACGTGAGTGAAGCGCTCAAAACTTTGACGTTCTTAAATAAAAAATCTGCAGAGATGATGAAAAAGCTGATCGAGTCTGCGGTTGCAAATGCAGATTATAAAAAAACGATCAATTTGGATACTCTTTATGTGAAGTCAATTTGGGTTGATCAAGGCCCTGTGTTGAAAAGATTCCGCCCACGCGCTCAAGGCCGTGCGTCAGGCGTTCGCAAGAGAACAAGCCACATTAACGTCGTACTGGATGAGAGGTAATTTGTGGGGCATAAGGTAAATCCGATTGGTCTAAGACTTGGTGTGATCCGTACATGGGATTCTCGTTGGTATGCTAAAGGTCAGCAGTACTATGAGAATATTCATGAAGACATCAAACTTCGTAAATATTTGAAGGCAAAGCTGAAACACGCTGGTGTTGCTAAGATTGAAATTGAGCGCGCTGCTAAAAAAGTGAAGCTTATTATTCATACGGCTCGCCCTGGTGTTGTTATCGGTAAAAAAGGCACAGGCATTGACTCATTGAAAGCAGATGTTCAAAAGCTGACGCCAAACGAAGTTTTCTTGAGCATCCAAGAAGTTCGTAAGCCAGATGTTGATGCTCAATTGGTTGCTGAAAGTATTGCACTCCAGTTGGAAAAACGTATCTCTTGGCGCCGAGCTATGAAAAAAGCTATCGCAGCGTCAATTAAAGGTGGCGTTCGCGGTATTAAAGTTAAAGTTTCTGGTCGTCTTGATGGAGCAGAGATTGCTCGTACAGAATGGTACAATGAAAAGAGCGTTCCTCTTCATACATTGAGAGCGGATATTGATTACGGAACTGCTGAGGCTCAAACAGCTTATGGAATCATTGGCCTCAAAGTTTGGATCTATAAGGGCGATATTTTGTCTGCCCGTGAAGTTGAGGAGGCTGGTCGTGCTAAGTCCTAAACGAGTTAAATATCGTAAAGTATTTGTTGGCCGCTCTCGTGGTTTAGCAACACGTGGTAGCGACCTGAACTTTGGGGACTTCGGTCTTCAAGCCGTTGAGGATGGCAAATTGACAGCTCGCCAATTGGAAGCTGGTCGTATTGCGATTTCTCGTTCGATCAAACGTGGTGGTAAGCTTTGGTGCCGTGTCTATCCTGATACTCCGGTGACAAAAAAGGCTGCTGAAACGCGAATGGGATCAGGTAAAGGGAATCCAGAGTTTTGGGTTGCTCGTATTAATCCAGGTCGCATTCTTTTTGAAATCAATGGGACAACGAAAGAGCAAGCACAAGAAGCTTTCTTGCGTGCGGCTCACAAGTTGCCTTTTAAAACAAAATTTTTGGCTCGGGAGTAGTTTATGAAGTTTGCTGATTTTAAAGATTTGTCAGGTACCGAACTAAAAAAGAAAAAAGCAGCTGCGATTCATGAACTGTTTGAAGCGAAGCTGAAAAACCAATTGGGCCAACTGGGTAACCCACTTGAAATTCGTAAATTAAGAAGAAACTTAGCTCGTTTAAACACGGCTTTGGTTCAGAAGATCGCTAGATAATAGAGGTTATGATGGAAAACAAAACAAACACACGCGGTCGTCGCATTGAAGTTGTGGGCGAAGTCATCAGCGACAAAATGGACAAAACAGTTTCTGTTTTGATCTCTCGCATGATTCGTCACGCAAAATATGGAAAGTATCTGAAAAGAACTTCTGTGTTCAAAGCGCACGATGAAAAAAATGAAGCGAAGATTGGCGATATCGTTCGCATCGTTGAGACACGTCCTTTGAGCAAAACAAAACGCTTTGCTCTGGTTGAAGTTGTCGAAACGGCGAAGGGTTAAGGTGAGTTTATGATTCAAATGCAAACTCGTCTTAATGTTGCTGATAACTCTGGCGCTAAAGAGGTCATGTGTATCAAAGTTTTGGGCGGCTCTAAAAAGCGCTATGCTCAAATCGGAGATATCATTGTTGTTTCTATTAAAGAAGCAATGCCAACTGCAAAAATTAAAAAAGGTGACGTCGCAAAAGCTGTTGTTGTGAGAACTGTGCAAAAACTGCGTCGCCCCGATGGCTCGTACATTCGTTTTGATGACAACGCTGCAGTATTGATTAACGCCGCAAAAGAGCCTGTTGGAACTCGTATTTTTGGTCCTGTAGCAAGAGAGCTTCGTGCAAAACAATTTGTTAAGATTGTTTCACTTGCTCCAGAAGTTCTATAAAGGTGAGCCTATGAATCGATTACAAAATATATATAAAACAGAAGTTGTTCCTTCTCTTGTGAAACAATTGGGCTTTAAAAACCCAATGGAAGTTCCAAGACTCGAAAAAATCACTATTAGTGTTTGTACTGCTGAGGCAGTACAGAACCCTAAAATCGTGAACTCTATTGTCGATGAAATTACAGCGATCACTGGCCAAAAAGCAGTGGTCACTAAAGCAAAAAAAGCGATTTCGAACTTCAAACTTCGTGCAGGAATTCCGATCGGTGTCCGCGTGACATTGAGAAGAGAAAAAATGTGGGCATTTTTGGATCGTTTGAATACTTTAACATTGCCTCGTGTGCGTGACTTCCGCGGATTGCCAAGCAAAGGCTTTGACGGTCGTGGTAACTACAATATGGGTTTGAAAGAACAAATCGTATTTCCAGAAATTAACTACGATCGCGTAGAAAAAGTTCGCGGGATGAACATCACGATCTGCACATCTGCAGAGAATGATGCTCACGGAAAAGCCCTCTTGGAAGCACTTGGCGTGCCTTTCAGAAAATAGGTGGATGAAACATGGCTCGTAAAGCAAGTATTGAAAAAAATAATAAGAAAAAAGCTTTGGCTCAGAAGTACTTTAAGCATCGTACTGAACTCAGAGAAAAAGCAGTAGATGTGAAGTTGACTGAGGAAGAACGTCAAGAAGCTCGTCGTAAGCTTCAGGCTCTTCCAAGAAATACTTCAATGAATCGCGTGACGACTCGTTGTCAATTGACTGGTCGTCCTCGTGGTAACTACAGAAAATTTGGACTTTGTCGTATGGCTTTCCGTCAGCTTGCGCTGGATGGAAAATTGCCAGGTGTGACGAAAGCCAGTTGGTAACAGGAGATATCGATGGATACAGTTTCAGAATTTTTGACAAGAGTTCGTAATGCAGGCGCTGCTCGTCATGAAAAAGTTGACGTTCCTGCTTCAAAATTAAGAGTTGGTCTTGCTGAGATCCTTGTTAACAATGGCTTCATTCGAAGTTTCAAAGTTGCAAAAGATAGTAAGCAAGGCGTTATGCGTGTGTACTTGAAATACAGTGGAGAGGGTGAACACGTCATCACTCATCTGGAGCGTATCAGCCGTCCCGGCCGTCGCGTTTATGTGAAATCGCTTGAAATTCCAGCGGTTCGTTCAGGTATGGGAATGACAATCTTGAGCACAAGCCAAGGTCTGATGAGCGGAAATGAAGCTCAGAAGAAGAACCTTGGTGGCGAGCTCCTTTGTAAGGTTTGGTAGGTAGAATATGTCACGTATTGGAAGAGCTCCAGTCTATTTCGATGATAAAGTTCAGGTGACTGTCACTCCAAACAACGAAGTTGTTGTTAAAGGTGCGAAACAGTCACTGACAATTAAAATGCAACCGGAAGTTTCTGCGAAATTAGACGGCAAAAAAATCGTTCTATTGCGCAAAGAGGAAACCAAAGAAGCAAAATCAATGCACGGAATGTATCGTGCGTTGGTACAAAATGCCGTTACTGGTGTTGGACAAGGCTTTACAAGAGTTCTTGAGCTTCACGGAGTCGGTTATCGAGCCAGCGTTGCAGGCAAAAAATTGGAACTCTCGTTGGGTTTCAGTCACCCTGTCGTTTTCGATATTCCTGAAGGAATTGAAATTAAAGTTGATAAACAGATTACTATTTCTGTAGCTGGAGCTAACCGTGGTTTGGTTGGTCAAGTTGCTGCAAAAATCCGTAGTTTTCGTCCACCAGAGCCTTACCTCGGTAAAGGTGTTCGCTATCAAGGCGAGCATATCCGTCGTAAAGCTGGTAAGTCTGCTGGAAAATAAGGGTGAAGTATGAAATTAAAATTTCGTAAACATACAAGTGAACGAGCCGTAGCTCGTTTGACAAAGAAAATTCGTATTAGAAAGAAAGTTAAAGGCACGGAAGAGCGCCCAAGACTTTGTGTTTTTAGAAGTGCAAAGCACATGTACGCACAGCTTGTGAATGATGCGACTGGCGTCACTCTTTTATCTACTTCCTCTTTGGATGTGAAAACAGACAAAACTGGAAAAGAATTGGCAAAACAAATAGGTGTTGAATTGGCTAAAAAAGCTCTTTCTAAAAACATTAAAGACGTTGTGTTTGATCGCAATGGCTTTATCTATCATGGCCGTGTTCAGTCTCTGGCTGAAGGCGCTCGTGAGGGCGGACTTAACTTCTAATGGGAGAGCGTACAGTGGAAAAAACAGTCAGTGAATTTGAGGAAAGAGTTGTTGCGATTAATCGCGTAACTAAAGTTGTGAAGGGCGGTCGTCGCTTTTCATTTGCAGCTCTTGTTGTTGTTGGAAATAAAACTGGTCAAGTTGGAATCGGTAAAGGCAAAGCTGGCGAGGTTCCTGAGGCGATTGGTAAAGCAGGTCGCGCTGCCAAGAAGGGTGTTAAAACCATTTCTTTGAAAGAGGGAACGATCCCTCACGAAGTGATCGGAACTTTTGGCGCCGCTAAAGTCGTTATGAAACCAGCAGCTGCTGGAACTGGCGTTATTGCTGGCGGTGCAGTTCGCGCGGTTCTTGAGTCTGTTGGTGTTCGAGACATCCTCACGAAATGTGTAGGAACTCGTAATCCACACAATGCTGTTCGCGCGACATTGGATGGCTTGGAACAATTGAAGAATTGGCAAACTAAATAGAGGTAGGCAATGGCAAAAAAATTCGTTGTGACATTGGTTAAATCTCCAATTGGTTGCACTCAATCTCAAAGAAGAACTATTGAAGCTTTGGGTTTAAGAAAACGTCAACATTCCGTTGAAGTTGCAGATAACCCTGCAAATCGCGGACAAATTTTGAAAGTTCAACATCTTGTTGATGTTAAAGTTCAGGGGTAATTATGAGTTTGTTATCTTCATTAGCTCCAGCTGCGGGCTCAAAACATTATCAAAAACGCTTGGGACGTGGTCGTGGATCAGGTCTTGGTCAGACGTCAGGTAAAGGCCATAAAGGTCAACTTGCTCGTTCTGGTGGTAAAGTTCGTCGAGGTTTCGAAGGTGGTCAAACTCCTTTGCATCGTCGTCTCCCAAAATTTGGTTTCAATAATACAAAATTTGAAACTCGTTACTCTGTTGTTAACTTGAGTCAGTTGGAAAAACTGACTGGAACAGTAACACCTGAATCTTTGAAAGAAGCGGGAGTTGTTCATCAGTTTCCGGTTAAAATTTTGGGCAATGGTAAATTGACGAAATCTTTGACTGTAAAAGCTCATAAATTCAGCGAAAGCGCAAAATCAGCAATCGAAGCCGCTGGCGGCAAAACTGAGGTCATCAAGTAGTGGCAAACGTTGGAGATGTTTCAAAGAATAAGGAATTAATTAAAAGAATATTCTTTACATTGGCCATGCTCGCTATCTATCGAGTTGGAGTTCACGTTCCAACTCCTGGAGTTGACGGACCTGCGGTGTTCTCATTTTTCCAAGCTCAAAGCTCTGGGATTTTTGGACTCTTTAATACCTTTACCGGTGGAGCACTTTCTCAATTCTCAATTTTTGCGTTGGGAATCATGCCCTACATTTCTGCTTCGATTATTTTTCAATTACTTCAATCAGCTGTTCCTCAGTTGGAAGCTTTGAAAAAAGAAGGCCAGCAGGGTCAGAAAAAAATTGGTCAGTACACTCGCTATGCGACAGTGATTCTTTGTATTATTCAAGGCTATGGTATTAGTACTTGGCTCATGCATTCTAATTCTGAAGGTCATGCCTTAGTTCTCTCTCCGGTGGTCGGCTTTCTTCCATTTCAATTGATGACAGTGATTACATTAACCGCAGGAAGCTGCTTTATCATGTGGTTAGGTGAGCAGATCACTGAGCGTGGAGTTGGTAACGGGTCATCTTTGATTATTTTTACTGGCATTGCGGCCTCAGTTTTAAAAGGCGCACAGCAGCTATTTACTCTTTTGAGTAATGGTGAAATGACTGGCGCAATGGTTCTCGCTTTGTTGGCTTTCATGGTGCTCATTATCGCGGCCGTTGTGTTTTTGGAAGTTGGACAAAGAAAAATTCCAATCCAATATTCACAACGTGGCGCTGGTATGCAAGCCATGGCTACTCCGTCGAGCCACTTGCCAATTAAAATTAATTTCTCTGGTGTTATCCCACCAATTTTTGCGAGCTCGCTCTTGATGTTCCCTGCTACAATGGCTCAGTTTGTTCAAAAGCCGTGGTTAAAATCGTTGCAAGATTCTTTGAGTCCAAATGGAACGGTTTATAATTTGCTTTTTATTGCTTTGATTGTTTTCTTTTGCTTCTTTTACACTGAAATCGTTTTTAATCCGACGGATGTTGCCGACAATTTAAAAAAATATGGCGGATTTATTCCAGGTGTTCGTGCTGGGAAAAGTACTGCTGAATTTATTCAAAAGATTCTTGATCGCGTGAATGTTGGTGGCGCAGTTTATCTTTGTGCAATTTGTATTCTTCCAGGCTTACTTATTAATTCTCTCAATGTTCCGTTTTACTTTGGTGGAACGAGCTTGCTGATTTTAGTGGGTGTTGCTTTGGATACGACTCAGCAAATCCAATCTTATTTAATTACTCAACGTTACGAAGGATTCCTTAAGAGCTCAAAAATGCGCAGTAGAAGGGTCCAGTACTGATGAACATTGTTCTGTTTGGTGCTCCGGGAGCAGGCAAGGGAACTCAATCCGCTTTGCTTGTTGAAAGAATGGGGATGGAGCAGATCTCAACTGGAGATTTGTTTCGTGCGGCCATTAAAAACAAAACGGAATTAGGGCTGAAAGCAAAGTCCTACATGGATAAAGGGGAGTTGGTCCCTGATGCCATAGTGATTGGGATGGTTGACGAGGTGTTGGCCAGACTTGGAAAGAATTTATTTATCCTCGACGGTTTTCCTAGAACTGTAGCTCAGGCGGAAGCATTAAGGACAATTCTTGCGCGCAGAGCTATGGAGATTGGAAAGGCTGTCTTTCTCGAGGTGCCAAAAGAGGAGCTTCTCGGGCGTTTGACAGGACGGAGAGTTTGTAAATCATGTGGGGCTGTCTATCATATAGATTCTAAACCTCCCAAAGTTGCAGGTGTGTGTGACGTTTGTGGTGGGGAAGTCGTTCAGCGGAATGATGATAAAGAAGATGTGATTGCCACGCGATTGAAGACCTACGAAGAAAATACGGTTCCTCTAAGAGCTTATTTTAAGGAGCAAGGAAAGTACGTTGAGGTCAATGGTAACCAGAGTACAGAGCTTGTTTTTGCAGCTTTGAAAAAGGCTCTCTCTTAAGTATAAAAACTTGAGAGAAGACTAGACTTTATGTTTTGGCAGTGCTAGCTTGACCAACCGCAATTTTGTGCTTTTTAGATTGGGCTTTGAAATTGTTTAGTAATTTTAATAACTTAGCGGCGAGAGAAATCTCGAAAAAGGTGTGAGTGGTGACTTTATGAAGGTCAGACCATCTGTCAAAAAAATTTGTAATAAATGTAAGATCGTTAAACGCAAAGGTGTTATTCGTGTTATTTGCGAAAACACCAAGCATAAGCAAAGGCAGGGGTAATTATGGCACGTTTAGCTGGTGTCGATCTCCCTCGAAATAAACGAGTTGAAGTTGCGTTAACCTATATCTTTGGAATTGGTCGCCCTCGCTCGCGACTGATCTGCAAAGAAGCGGGGATCGCAGAAAACCTGAGAACTGATAGTTTGACTGACGAACAAGTTGCGAAAATTCGCTCTGTGATCGAAGGAAATTTTAAAGTTGAAGGTGATCTTCGTCGTGAAATCGGTATGTCGATCAAACGTTTGATGGATTTGAATTGTTTTCGTGGAACTCGCCATAGAAAAGGTTTACCTGTTCGTGGTCAGAGAACTCGTACCAATGCAAGAACAAGAAAAGGTCCTCGTAAAACAGTGGCTAATAAGAAAAAAGCTGTTTAAGGGGAAATGAAATATGAACACTACTGAGAAAAAAGTCGTAAAAAAGAAAATCAAAAAAAGTGTATCAACTGGCAATTGCTATGTATCAGCCGGTTTCGGAAATGTGATTGTGACAATCACTGATCCATCGGGTGCGACAGTGTCTTGGTCGACGGCTGGAATGATGGGCTTCAAAGGATCTCGTAAAGGGACTCCGTTTGCAGCTCAGGTGACAGCGGAAGATGCGGCAAAAAAAGCAATGGAAGCTGGGATGAGATCTGTCGATGTTTACCTAAAAGGTCCTGGAGCTGGACGTGAGCCAGCAATCAGAGCATTGGCTGCGACAGGTATGAGAGTAGCAATTTTAAAAGACGTGACGCCTGTTCCTCACAACGGCTGTCGCCCACCAAAACGTCGTCGTATTTAAGGGGTAAGCTGTGAGCTGCATTAATGACAGTGTTTGTAAAATGTGTCGTCGTGAAAATATTAAGCTCTTTCTTAAGGGTGACCGTTGTTATACGGACAAATGCTCTTTCGAAAGAAGACCATATCCTCCGGGCCAACACGGCCAAGCTCGTTTGAAATTTTCTGAATTTGCTTTGCAACTTCGTGAAAAACAAAAAACGAAACGTTGGTATGGAGTTTCTGAAAAACAATTCGTTCGTTATGTCGGTATAGCTGACAGCTCGAAAGAAGTGACGGGAACGGCTCTTTTGAAAGTTCTCGAAACTCGTTTGGATAACGTTGTTTATTCTCTCGGTTTTGCTGGCTCTCGCAGAGAAGCTCGTCAATTGGTGAGTCATCGTCATGTCCTTGTTAACGGCAGACTTGTGAATGTTGCAAGCTTCGCTGTTAAAAAAGGTGATGTGATCGAAGTGTCTCAAAAAAGCCGCGAGATGAATAAAGTGATGGGTGCGATTCAATCGGTTGCACGCAGATCTGTTCCATCTTGGCTTGAAGCTGATCATGGTGCCTTCAAAGGAACTGTTAAAGATCTTCCAACACGCGAAGAGATTACAGTGCCAGTCGAAGAAAACATGATCGTCGAATACTACTCTAGATAATTACGCCTGTTGGGGGTTAAAAAATGCAACAGCACTATTACCGTTTTTGGCGCGATCTGATTAAACCTAAAGGTTTTGAAGTTGATCGTGAGACTTTGCGTGACGATTATGCGAAGTTTACTGTGAAGCCTCTTGAACGTGGTTATGGAGTTACTTTGGGTAACTCACTTCGTCGCATTTTGTTGAGTTCAATGATGGGCTCGGCAGTGTCAGCGGTTAAATTTGAAGGTGTACTTCATGAGTTCACGACGATTCCTGACGTTCTTGAGGACGTGACGGATATTATTTTGAATTTGAAAGAAGTTCGTTTCCGTCAATTTAGTGATGACGTTCAGACTTTGAGAATTTCAAAAAAGGGTCCAGGCAAAGTGACTGCGGCTGATATCGTTGTGAACGATAAAATTGAAGTTCTGAATCCTGAGCAGCACATTGCGACTTTGGGTGCGAATGCTAATTTTAGCGCTGAAATTCTTGTGACTTTTGGTCGTGGTTTTGATGCTGCTGAAATTCGTGGATCAGAATATCCAATTGGCTTTATCGCCGTGGATTCTCTGCACAGCCCAATCCGCAAAGTGAACTACAATGTTTCAGCGGCTCGTGTTGGTCAAAGAACTGACTACGATGCTTTGAGCTTGGAAGTTTGGACGGATGGATCTTTGAAACCAGAGGAAGCAATTTCTTTGTCTTCAAAAATCATGAAAGAACAACTTCAGATTTTCCTCACTTTCGATGAAAACATCGAGCCAGTTGAAGAATCAAAAGACCATAAGTCTCCAACATTGAATGAGAATTTGTTCCGTTCAGTGGATGATTTGGAACTTTCTGTTCGTAGTGCGAATTGCTTGAAGAATGCAAATATTCGCTACATCGGTGAGTTGGTTGTGAAATCTGAAGCAGAAATGTTGAAAACAAAAAACTTTGGTCGTAAATCTTTGAACGAAATTAAAGAAATTTTGTCTGAGATGGGACTTGGTTTGGGAATGAAAATTGATGGATGGCCACCAGTAGGATGGGATCCAAATCAGCCGCCAGTTCGTCGTGAGCAGCAGTAAGCTGCTTAGGCATTTGGTGAGAGGTAGAAAATGGCACACAGAAGAAGTACAAAATATTTTGGAAGAAAATTTAACGCGAAAAAAGCTTTGTTGAGAGGCTTGATTGTGTCTTTGGTTGAGCATGGGCGTATTAAAACGACTGTGATCAAAGCGAAAGAATTGCGACGTCATGTTGAGAGGGCAATCACTCTTGGTAAAAAAGATGATTTGGCTTCTCGTCGTTTGCTCTTGTCTCGCATTCCAAATCAAAACACTGTTGAAACAATCATGAGTGATATTTCGAAGCGTTTTGCGACTCGTCCGGGTGGTTATACTCGCATTATCAAGATCGGTCGTCGTCCAGGCGATAAATCTGAAATGGCGTTTATCGAGTTCGTGGACTATGACTGGGAAAAATCCGCATCAACAAAAACGGATGCGAAGGCTGCAAAAGCTGATAAGAAAGAAACTGCAAAAGTAGCTAAAAAGGCTGTTGTTGCAGTGGCAGCGAGAAAAAAATCTGTTAAAAAAATGCAGAAAAAATCTCGTCAAGAAGCTCGCGGTTAAGGATTATATTATTTGAAATTGAAAAACCCTGGCTCGCAAAGCCAGGGTTTTTTTTTGCCTCGATGGTTTTGTTGGATCAAGATGGTAGAGGTCATCTTGGTTGAGCGAAAATGAGTATGAAAATAGAGATAGGCTAAAGAAAAATTCTAATATTTTTTAGGATTGAATGGAGTTTGGGGATGAAACTTTACTTAAAGGCGGCATTGATTACTTTTGTATGTGCTGTGGGAATTGGGTTGCTGTTTATGAAGTGGTCTAATATTTCTCAGTCGGAAGAGGGAACTCAGAATATCAATATGATGGATCATATGGAAACCCAAGGATTGATGGATTTTAAAGGACAGGCGTTGGATGGGACGTCGATAACTTTAAAGCAGTATCAAGGAAAAGTGGTGGTTTTAAATTTTTGGGCTTCATGGTGTGGGCCTTGTGTTGAGGAATTTCCTTCTTTGGTCAGGCTGGCGGAGCAGATGAAAGGGAAAGTGGAAGTGGTGGCTGTTTCTGAAGACTCTTCACGAGAAGATATTGAGACCTTTTTAAAAGCTTTTCCTCAAGCTAAGAATCCGTACTTTCATATTGTTTGGGATAAGGACCGATCGATCGGGCAGGTCTACGATGCTGAAAGACTTCCAGAGTCTTACGTTGCTGATAAAAATCTAAAACTCGCCAAAAAAATTGTTGGATCTATTTCTTGGGATTCAAAGCAGGCTTTGCAATTTATGAATGAGTTGGCGGATAAAAAATAGTTGGGGCTGGTGAAGGTAAAGTCAGTGGCTCTCCGTTCTCGTGGGAGTTTGTCAGCAGATCTCAATTTTCTGCAATTACAGACCGAATTGTTTTTTTAGGTCGTTGATTTTTTTGTCGGCCTCGGGGCCGATGGCTTTTTTCAACTGATCTTCAATTCCTTTGGTTGCTTGGTTGGTGCTGTCCTTTTGGGTTTGGTTCATTTTTGTATTGCCTTGAGATTTTTGCGCATTGATTTGATCTTCTGTCTTCTTCAGCTGCCCCTCGACTTGAGCTTTTTGTTGGTCGACTTGGGAGCTTAGTTTTGCTTTTTCTGAGCCGACATTTTTATCCATGAAATCTTTAAGTTGAGCTTTGGCTTCGTCGATTTTTTTCTGAAGTTGTTTGCTGAGACCTTTTTGAAGTTCGGGGCCTAGATTTGAATTCACATCGAGTTCGCTTAAGAGGGGGAGAATTCCTTTTCCTTGGGCGTTCAAAGTGACAGTTGGGATGCCGGCGAAAATATTCTTTAGAATATCTTGTGCTGTCGAATTTTGCGCTTGAATCGCGTAATCAACTTTTTGGAATTCATTGCTGAGAGTGAATGAGAAATCTTTAAGACCTTTGAGTTCGCCTTGCGTCTCGAGATGTCCTGAAGCCTTTTGGAAACCAATATTCACTTCTGGAGAAGTGATCAGCTGTTTGCTTTCAAGAGGGTACGATCCGACTTTGCCATCAAAGGTGATGCGACTTTCTGATTGAGTGGCGTCAATGGTGGCTTTGATAAATAAACCGTTCACTTGTTGAGAAGGAAAGTCACCGCTGAGGGTGGCAATGGTAGGGAGTCCGATCAGAGCTTGGTTGGAAGTAATATCAGTAATCAAACCCTGAATATTTCCAGAATAGGGAGAGTCTCCGGCTTTGGAACTAATGGAAACCTTTTTTACCCAGAAAAGCGGATAAGCATTGGGTCGACCAAACTCGTAAGTGACTCCGCGGGCTCGAGGGTGCGGAACCATTGAGGGATCTGGAGCCGTTTTCTTTTTCTTTAAAATGTCAGGTGGAATGTACTGATCGGCCATCGCTTTGTAGCGATTGAACATGCGCAGATATTTGCCCATGTATTGAGCGAAGATCGCCTGAGATAAAGATTTGGCATCGAGCTGTGGGATTTTTAAACGGGCTTGCAGAGTCTCGGTGTCTTTTTTGATCAAAGCATCAAGATCTTTCATCTGTTGATCGAAGCTTTTTAAGTCAGAGTTCAGATCGTTGCTGAGGCTTTGCACCGTTTGATATTTTTGATTGGCGTCTTTAAGAATTTCGGAAATTTCCTGTAGAGATTGTTGAATCTCAGCGGGCGATTTAAAATCTTTAGTTTTTACTTTGGAAAAGCGCTGTCCGAGAGCTTGAATTTCTTGATTGTTCGGCAAAGCTTTTAATTTTTCATTCCATTTTTTTTGCTTGGCTTGAAAATCGGCTTCGACTTCTTTGAGTTTTTGCTTGGAAGCGAGCGTTCCTTCGAGGCCATTGAGGGAATTGCCGCCGCCAGAGCCTGCAGAGAGAAGACTTGCGATGTCTCCAAGGGCATTGCCTGAGTATTGTTGTTCGACGCCTTTTAGAGCTGCATCTTTGGCTTCTTGGCTGGCTTTATCGAGTGTGCTTGGTTGATTACTTTTGGCCACCTCCTTTGCTGGAGGTTTTACTTTTCCGGGAGATTTGCGAGGGCTGTCGATTTCAATTTTCTCAACGGCCATTTCATTGACGATAAATTTGGCGCGCAGGAGTCCATCCCAAAGAATACCAAAGCGAATGTCGCCGATCGTGACCGAGTTATGAGTTGGTTTTTCGGCATTGGTGATTTGAATGTTTTGCGCCCGGAAGGTGCCGCCGAAGAAGCTGGTTTCAATTTTATCGATGTCAACTTCGGCTCCGAGGAGCTGATAGCCCGCGAACTCAAACGTTTTTTTGAGTGTGTAATCAAAGAAAAAATGAAAGTAGACGAAGATCAGAGCAACAACGATGAAAAAAGGCACGATCGCCTCGGTACGGAGGGGGCCCTTTTTCTTTGCTTTTTGAGGACTGTTTGGCGTGTTGGGTGTTGTTGAATTCATAAGCACTCTCTATCCGTAAAATTGCTCATATTTGCTGTACCACTTGTAAACTGAAGTCGCGGCCCAAAATTTCCAAATTTTGCTTTGCTTGTATTTGGCCACAACGGTTGCGCGATATTTAATGATGCCAGCCTTAAATAAAAAGAAAGCAGGCACAAGAAGGATCAAGCCAATCAGGCCCGAGCCCATGACGACTGAATTATTAAAACGAGTGAGCGGAATGAACGGGATGTTGTAGAGGCTAACGAACAAAGGGTGAAGTGTGCTGGATTCGAGCACGGATCGGCCCAAGGGATCGGAAATAGGATCGATGAGATAGGCGATAAATTTAAAAAAGAAAGCGGACAGCAAGGCTCCGCCCAATTGAATGCGAAAAAAGAAACAACAGATCAGGACGATCAATGTTTGCAGTGAAAGAAAAGGTGAAAAACCTAAGATCAGTCCGCAGGCAAGACCTGCCGCGAGTGGATTGGTGCCGGTGTCTGAATTGAGCAGACGAAAAAATTGAAAGATCTGTTTTAATAACAGCGACATAAATCCTCCTGTCGGGAGATTATGGATTTTTTAAACGCGAGATCAAGCGTCCTTAGGATTCTTTATTTTTTGAGAAATGCCAAGGTAGAACAAAGCGCCAAGAAGGCCGAAGACAAAAAGCGAAACTTGATAGGCAGTCATGGTCAAAGGGCCAACTTCGGGGCCTTGGGTGGCAGCGGCGTGAAATAAAAAGAGCAAGGCGGCCTGGCCGACTCCCACTCCGGCTGGACTAATGGGAACGGCTTGAATCATAAAACCAATGGGAATGACGAAAAAGTAAACCGACAAGGGAATGTCGTGAAATCCTAAAGCTTGGCCGGCCAGGACAAAGAAAAAAATAGAGGTCATTTGTGACAAAAGGCTTAAAAAGAAGGTCGAAAAGAAACTAATTTTATGATGGCGGTAGTCGGCCAAAGCTTCATAGAGATGAAGCAGTTGAAGGCGGACGGGCAAGAGGCCGAACACTTTGTGAAGCCAGCGAGTGTTGTACAAACGCCGTGAAAAAACGGCGATCCAGCCGCAGCAGAAGGCCACAAAAAATGCGCAAAGAAACCAAAAAATACTCTGCAGTGCGGGTTTGGATTGAATAAGATCCCAGCGCAAGAGCATGACCACCAAAGCCATGAGAAGCATGACAAAAAGGCCGCTCAGTCGATCCATCAAAACGGTGATGGCGGCTTTGATGCGAGCGTGTGGTGAAGTGCGGATGATATAGTAACCTTTGACGAGATCGCCGCCGACTCCGCCGGGCATCGCAAAATTAAAGAAAGTTCCGATCAGAGTCAGCTTTAGAGAAATCCAAAAGCTGAGGCGGATATCTTGGGCGCTCATAAAGCGTCGCCATCTTTCGGTGGCAAGAGCAAGGGCTGCGCCTGTGCAAGCAAGACAGCTTAAAATTGCCGTGGGATTCAGCAAAGGGCGCAAAGCCCTGAAATCAAGTTTGCCACTGCTGACGAGCCAAAAAATAAGCCCCACTGAGAAGAGGATTTTTAAGAGCTGTAGAAAAAGATTTTTCACCTTTTGTGTCATTACCAGTTTAGTTGTAACTAGACTTTGAGAGCCTGCCAAGAAAGAATTGAAGCGGTTCTTTCATTTCACGGAGGCGTGGCTTGAGTGAAAGTGTAATACGCAGATGGAATCATCGGCGGCTGGATTGGATGCGAGCGCAAAAGTTGCACTTCATGAGAGCAATCTTTGATCCGTTTTCTCGGCGTATGAGTGTGCAAAGTGTGGCTTTGCTCAAGAATGAAAAAAAAGAAATTTTAGTTCTCCGCTTGGATGATAAATTGGGTGACAGCGTCACTGCGACGGGGTTCTTGCGCTCGTTGAAAAATATTTTTCCTGATTGCTCTTTGACGGTGGTCGCAGGCCCTTTGACGGGACAGGTTTATCAAAATCAACCGACTATTGATCGTGTGCTCATTGCTAAAAAAGGTTTCGTTTCGACTCTGAAACTTTTTTTTCAATTGCGATCGAAGATCTACAACGTGGTGATCAATACTTCTCATATTATGGCTCCGCGAACGATTTTTTTGATGTCGCAATTGCACGCGATTCGAAAGATGGGATTTCGTTGCCATGAGTATCATCTATTTACTGATCATATTGAGTATGACCCTCTTGAAGATCATGTGACCACTCGGTATCAAAATGTATTGCGGGCTTTGAATGGGAATGCCGCCAGCGAGTGTGATCTGAGTTATGAACTGCACATTCCCTCTCGATGGACAGAGCAAGTGCGGTCACAGTTGCAGTCATTAGTGGGACAAAGAATTGTGATTCTGAACTCTTTTGCGGGGGCCAGGCTGCGCAGTCTCAATGAGAAAATTTCAAGGGCAATTGCTGAGGGAATTTTACGCGGTGATCCTCGGGCTGTCGTTATTAGCATTGGCAATCACAACGATTTGCCGGTGATTGCCAAGTGGATCGAGAGAGCGGCTGAGTCCCGCTGGGTGTGCTTTTTAGACCATACAGAATTTTTTTGGAACTGTGCTTTGATTGATAAGGCCGATCTCGTCATCAGCCCAGACACGGCCATTGTGCACGTGGCGTCAGCTTTCAAAAAACCTCAGATCGCGGTTTTTCGTGAGGATAGCAAGCTTGTGGGTGCTGAGAAAAACTCAAAGATATGGGCCCCGACGTCTCTTGGAGCTCGTGCTCGAGTGCGTGTGATTTTAGCACCTGACCTTCATCAGCTGAGGGGGGACGAAGAGCCCGATATCAACGATGTGAATGTTGAGCAAGTTGTTAAGGCTGCTCTTGAATTGCTTCGTTCTTGAAAATCGGGGCGTCATCGCGCATAATAAAAAGCCATGAAAGTCATTGAGCACATCGCGAAGTCTCGCGAACCTTTGTTTAGTTTTGAAATTGTTCCTCCTCCGCGTGGAAGAGGAATTGGGCAATTGATTGAGGTCATTGATCAGTTGACTCCTTTTCAACCTGCGTGGGTGGATGTGACGGCGCACTCGTCGATGGCGCATTATCTTGAGCAAGAAGATGGCAGCATCAAACGTCGTGTGAAAAAAAAGCGTCCAGGCACCATGGGGATTTGCGGCGTCATCCAAAATCGCTTCAAGCTGGACACCGTGGCACATATTCTTTGCCAAGGTTTCAGTCGTGAAGAAACTGAAGATGCTTTGATCGAGCTTGCGTACTTGGGAATTCATAATGTGCTAGCTCTGCGCGGAGATTATCTGAATTTTCAAAAACAAGTTTCGAAAGATCGCTCGGCGAATCTTTATGCGAAGGACCTCGTTGGGCAAATTCAGGGGCTGAATGCTGGGAAATATTTGGAAGAGATGACGGATTGCTCGGCGATGAATTTTTGTGTGGGCGTTGCGGGTTATCCTGAAAAACATTTTGAGGCTCCGAATTTAAAAACCGATATCGAATTTTTAAAACAAAAAGTTCAAGCTGGCGCTGAGTACGTGGTGACTCAGATGTTTTTTGATAATCAAAAATATTTTGAATTTGTAAATGCTTGTCGCGAAGCGGGCATCACGGTGCCGATTGTTCCAGGTTTGAAAGTCATTCGTTCGATGGAGCAGCTGAAATCAATTCCAAAAAATTTCTATGTGAATTTCCCAGAAGAGTTTTCAGACGATATTCAAAAAAATCCAAAGCACATTTCTGAGATCGGGAAAAAATGGGCCATCAAACAATCCCGAGAGCTGATGGAAAAAAATGTGCCGTCTTTGCATTTCTATGTGATGAACGATGCCAGTCTTGTGGCTGATGTTCTTAAAGAAGTCCGCAAATGAAGTTAGCGAAATCGAAGCTTTGGCTGGAGCTTGAAAAAAAGTTATCCAAAGATATTTTATTTATCGATGGGGCCATGGGCACCATGGTTCAGCAATACCGCCTGGCGGAAAAAGATTATCGCGGTGAAAAATTTAAAAATCACAGCAAAGACCTTAAAGGCAACAACGACATTCTTTGTTTAACTAAGCCTGATGTGATTCGTGAAATTCATCGACAGTATCTCGATGCAGGTGCTGATATTATTGAAACCAATACTTTCAATGGCACTTCGATCGCACAAAAAGATTATGAATTAGAAGATCAAGTTTTTGAAATCAATCGTGCGGCAGCAGCCTTAGCCAAAGAAGAATGCATTGCTCTTGAAAAGCGCACGGGTCGTAAAGCCTATGTCGCTGGTGCCTTGGGGCCGACCAATAAAACTTTAAGCATGAGTCCCCAAGTCAACGATCCTGGTTATCGAGCTGTGACCTTTGATGAGATGGCCGCAAGCTATGAAGAGCAAGTCCGAGGTTTGCTGGCTGGTGGTGTGGATATTCTTTTGCCGGAGACCGTGTTTGATACTTTGAATCTCAAGGCCGCTCTTTTTGCGATTCATAAAGTGGAAGTTGAACTTGGCGAGCGCTTGCCGCTGATGATTTCAGTCACGATCACAGATCTGTCTGGCAGAACTCTGTCAGGTCAAACGATTGAAGCTTTTTGGAATTCGATTTCATTTTCTGAGCCTCTCAGCGTTGGGCTTAATTGTGCGTTGGGTGCGAAAGAGATGCGCCCTTTCTTGGTCGATCTTGCAAAAGTGTCTGATTGTTTTGTCAGTTGTTATCCGAATGCGGGTTTGCCAAATCCATTGGCTCCGACAGGATATGATGAAACTCCAGAAAGCTTGGCGTTTGAGCTCAAGAAATTTGCTCACGAGGGACTGGTTAATATTGTGGGTGGATGTTGTGGGACAACTCCGGCGCATATTCAGAAAATTGTTGAGATGCTTCGCTCGGAAAATTGTCATCTTCCAAAATTAGTGAAGCCGACGTTGCGCTTGTCGGGGCTTGAGCCTTTGAACTTACCAACGGAAGGGCCGAAGCCTTTCTTACTGATTGGTGAGCGAACGAATGTCACAGGCTCTAAAAAATTCGCGAAAGCCATCAGAGCCAAAAATCAAAGCGAAGCTTTACTGATCGCCAGAAACCAAGTTGAGAACGGTGCGAACATTATCGATATCAATTTGGATGAAGGAATGCTCGATTCAAAAAAGGAAATGATTCATTTTTTGAATTTGCTGGCGTGTGAGCCTGAAGTCGCCAAAGTTCCATTCATGATTGACTCTTCGAAATGGGAAGTTCTCGAAGCTGGACTTCATTGCGTGCAAGGGAAAGCCATCGTTAATTCAATTTCTTTAAAAGAAGGTCCTGAAGTTTTTAAAGCTCAGGCGCGTACGGTGAGAAACTTTGGCGCCAGTTGCGTGGTCATGGCTTTTGATGAAAAAGGTCAAGCGGTCACGGTGGAAGATAAACTTCGAATTTGCCAGCGTGTTTACAGAATCTGGACGGAAGAGCTTGGCTTTTCTCCCACGGATTTGATTCTTGATGTGAATATTTTGGCGATTGCGACGGGGATTGAAGAGCATAATCGTTACGCGATTCATTTTATTGAAGCGATCAAAGAAGTAAAACGACAATTTCCTGGAGTCCTCACCAGCGGTGGGCTTTCAAATCTTTCCTTCTCATTTCGTGGCAATGAAAAAGTGCGCGAGGCCATGCATTCAGTCTTTTTGCATTACGCCATTCAAGCAGGGCTTGATATGGCCATCGTCAATGCCGGAATGATTGAAGTTTACGACGAGATTGAGCCCGAGCTTAAAAAAGCAATTGAGGATGTGATTTTTGATCGCCGTCCTGATGCAACAGAGTCTCTTTTGGAGCTGGCAGAAAAATATAAATCACAAAAATCAGATGCGAAGCCGACGGATCAATTGGCATGGCGAGAGCTTCCATTGCAAGAACGGGTGACTCATGCGCTTTTGAAGGGCATCGATCAATTTATCGAAGCGGATACTTGGGAAGCTTATCAGCAAATGGGAACGCCCATTGCTGTGATCGAAGGTCCACTGATGAATGGAATGAAAGTCGTCGGCGAGCTTTTTGGTCAGGGGAAAATGTTTTTGCCACAAGTGGTGAAAAGTGCGCGCGTGATGAAAAAAGCCGTCGCTGTGCTTGAGCCCATGATGAAATCTGAAAGCAATCAGATGAAATCACAAGGCCGGGTTTTGCTGGCCACAGTGAAAGGTGATGTTCACGACATTGGTAAGAATATTGTGTCGGTGGTGTTGGCTTGCAACGGCTATCAAGTGGTTGATTTGGGCGTCATGGTTCACTGTCATGAGATTATTGAGCAAGCGAAAGCGCACAATGTTGATGCGATTGGTTTGTCAGGATTGATTACTCCATCATTGGAAGAGATGGCTTTTAATGTGAAGGAGTTTGGGCTTGCTGGACTGACTCTGCCGATCTTGGTGGGTGGGGCTACGACCTCAAGGCTGCATACCGCAGTCAAGATTGCTTCGCAAACCGAGCTTGCGGTGATTCATGTGGCAGATGCTTCGCTTGTCACTGAAGTGATGAGTCAGTTGTTGAATCAGGAAAAAAAGGCTGAGTACTTGCAGAAATTGCGAGCGCAGTATCAGTCGATTCGGGAAAATCATGCCGAGCAAGATGGACAGATTCAGATGCTGCCACTAGCGGAAGCTCGGAAAAATAAAACGCAGCTGGATTGGAAAAAAAATTCTGTGATCAATCCCAAGGCAACAGGGATTTTTCAATGGGATTTTGATTTGCAAGAAATTGCTGACTACATTGACTGGGGTCCTTTCTTTTGGGCATGGGATTTAAAAGGCGTTTATCCCGGAATTCTTAAGCATCCCAAATATGGCGAGCAAGCTCGGCAGATTTTTGAAGACGGCAATGTTTGGTTGAAGAAAATTATTCAAGAAAAATTATTTCAACCTAAAGCGATTGTTGGCTTGTGGCGGGCGAACCAAGTCGATGATGACGATGTGATTTTATATAATGAGCAAGGTGCTGAGATTGAACGCTTGTGTTTTATGCGCCAGCAAAGAGAAAAAGAAGCTGTTGGCGGATTTTATCGTTGTCTGGCGGATTATGTCGCGCCAAAAAGTTCAGCCAAGCAAGATTGGATGGGCGCGTTTGCAGTGACGATGGGCTCGGCTGTTGAGAAATTCGCTCAGGGACTTGAAAAAGAAAATGATGATTATAGTGCGTTGATCGTGAAAGCCTTGGGTGATCGCATGGTCGAGGCTTTGGCCGAGCTTGCGCATAAAAAAATGCGTGAATTTGTCGATTACGAAGTGAAGGAAAATCTCACCGTGCCGGATTTGATTGCCGAAAAATATCCCGGAGTGCGCCCGGCGCCTGGGTATCCGGCTTGTCCCGATCATCATGAGAAATTAAAAATCTGGAAGCTGCTTGATGTGGATAAAACGGTGGGTATTCATCTGACTGAGAATTTTGCTATGACTCCAAATAGTTCAGTGGCGGGGTATTATTTCTTTCACCCGGATGCCCGATATTTCCATGTCGGTAAGGTGGCTGATGACCAAGTGAAGTCTTTGGCTGGCCGAAAGGGTTTGCCTGAAGAGCAGTTGCGCAAATGGCTGTCGAATTTGATCTTTTAAAACGATCTTTTCGCTGACTCGTCTCTTAAAAATTGTTAATTTTAGCCATGGCTCAGGTCTTTCACAATGAAGCATTTCATCGCCTCAAAGAGGGCTCTGGAAAAGTATTTTTGCCGGCCTCTTTGTCGATTGCATTTTATAACAATATTCGACTCTTTGATTTGATGATGGCGGCTTTGCAAAACCAATCCACGCATAATTTTGAATTGATCATCAGTGATGACGGTTCAAGGCCAGACGTCGTTCAGCACATTCAAAAAAAGCTTTCACAATTAGATATTCCGGCGACGCACATTTGGCATGAGGACAAAGGGTTTCGGAAAAATCGCATGCTCAACTGGATGATCCATTATGCCAGCAGCGAGTACTTGATTTTTATCGATCAAGATTGTCTGCCGCATCCAGAATTCGTCACGGAACACATCAAGCACAAGACGGCGCATGCGGTTTTGTGTGGTCGTCGCATGGAGCTCACTCCTTGGGTTTCAGGATTGCTGACACCACAAAAAATATTGGATGGGTTTATCGAAAAAAATCTGTGGTGGATTATTCCGGCAGGCCTATACATGAAAGACAACAATGGCATGAAGGGGATTTACTTCAAAGAAGGCGCCCTTCGCGAGCGTCTGAACAAAAAGCCGCGTGGTCTTGTTGGTTGTAATTTTTCTGTTCATAAGTCGGATTTACTGGCGATCAACGGTTTTGATTGGCGCTACGAAGCGGCGGGGACGGGTGAAGACAGTGATATTGAGCATCGACTGACGATGAATAGAGTACAGATGATTCCTTTCATCAATTCGGCAGTTCAGTATCATGTGTTTCATAAGCTCACGCCAAAGTCTTCAGTGAACGAAGGAATTTTTTCGCAAGTTTTAAAATCTCGAGAATCCAAAACGGCTTATGGTCTTTGCGAGCAATTGCAAGAAGCGGGAACTCAAGCATGACAAACAGTATTTGGAAATCGAAAATCTTTGTTATTTCTTGGCAGATTGTGCTTGGGATTTTTTGTTTGTTGTCGTTGACATCAAAAAGCGGAGTTCATCTTTTTGGGATTTTACTGATTTTGCTTTCGGCCATTGGTTTGAACTGGAAAAATTTTTTCCATCAAGAAAAATTGGCAGCAGGCCTTTTTCTTCTTTATCCATTGGCCATTGTTTGTGGCCTTTTCTCAACGGGGCACGGTGAAAGTGCGTTTCATGTGGCCATGGCATGGCCATGGACTTTGATGGTGCTACCAACTGTTTTGGTGATGGGACGAACGAAAGATATTCAGATCGTCAAATATTGTTTGGCGATAAGCCTAGCCATCGCGTGTTTGCAATGTTTTTACAATTTCGGAGTTGATTTTGATGGGGTTTTTAATTTTAAAACGCGGGTTCCAAGTTTTTGGGATATCAGTCGATGGGGGCTTTTTTCAGGACTCTCTTTGATTTTTTTAATTGCTATTTTGACGTCGTTGGATTTTAAAAAAATATTTTTATCCGCTAAAGGCATTGCTCTTCTCGTCCTGACTGTTTTTGATTTTATCTGCCTTTTTCTTTCGAATAATCGGGGGCCATGGTTAGGGCTTGGCGTTGCGCTGATGGTCTTTTTTATTCTTTGTCGGAAAAGTTGGAAAATTCTTTTGCCCGTCATTGTTGGTGCCACACTGATTTTTTCATTTTCTTCTGTCTTGCACTCAAGATTTAACTCCATCAGTGATGTTGAAGTCGGTCACAGTGGCATAACATCCAAAGATCAATCGAATTTGGGGCGTTTGAATATGTGGATGGTTGCCTCTGATTTTTTTAAAGAGCAACCGTTGTTTGGAACGGGGTTTGAAAATACGGAAATATCTTTAAGGAATTTTTTGAGTCGACAGACGGATGAGTACCGTCAAAAGTATGTCACGGATCAGTACAGTTACCGAGATCAGCACTCAAGCCCGATAACGATGTTGGTTCAAATGGGGATTATTTTTTCTTTTGCTTTTTGGATTTTGGTTGTTTGGGGTTTTTGGAAAATAATTTTACGCTGGTACAAAACTCGGTCGATATTTGATGCTGCATTGATTGCAGGGATTCTATTCCATCTGGTTCTGTGTATCGTTTATACTTCGTTTTTGTCGTATGAGGTTGTTAGTTTTATTCCACTGCTGGTGATGAGGGGAAACAGTCATGGCAACGCTTGATCAAATGCTTCAAGAAGCTCAGCGAGAAAATGCTTTTCTAGTTCCACTTTTGACGGTGGCGTTGGATGGCGGCCGCTTTTATGTCATGAGCTCGAAAGCCGAAGAGCTTTTTGCTATGATGCCTGAGATTTTTTTCTATGAAAAAATCGATTCCGAAAATCCTCAGGATCTCAGTCGTTTCACAGCGAAAGATTTATTATTTATCGAAGCTGAGAACGTTGATGAGCTTTGGAAATTGAATCATATCACTGGTTGTCAGTTGGCTTTGATCGGTGAGAAAAAATTAGATGAATCATTGGTCGACTATGATGTGACCGAGAAAGATTTGCGAAGTGCGGTTTTAAGTTTCGAAGTCCATTGGAAAAAAATCTCGGCAATGAAAACTTCATTTCATGCGATGGGACCTCTTCGTCGGCCGGCTCTGTTTTTAGATCGTGATGGAGTGGTGCTTGAATATCGCGAATACCCCAAAGACGTCAGCGAAGTTCAATTGATGCCAGGAATTGCTGAACTTATTTCTAGAGCGCATCAAAAAAATATGGCCGTCATCATTGTCACCAATCAGTCGGGCTTGGGCCGTGGTTATTATGATTGGCAAGCTTATGATCAAGTGAATCGTCGGATGCTGGAGCTTTTGACGCAGGAAAAGGCGTATGTCGATCAGGTGATGAAAGCTCCTTTTTTTGAAAAGAGCTCGCAGAGTTTTGGTATGAGCCGCAAAAGTCTACGCAAGCCACGACCGGGAATGTTTCATGCTTGCGTGGAAGAGTTGGGAATTGATCTTTCAAAATCGATCTTAGTCGGAGATTCTGCTTCTGACTTGATGGCGGGGGATCTTGCTGGTGTTGGAAAAGCGATGCTTTTGGACTCGGGCCGCAGCGAGATTGAGTTACAAAAATGGCGGGCGTGGCCGCTGCTTTCTCGGTCAAAATATGGGTTGCAAATCAAAGTCCTGGCGGCACTCAAGGACGTGAGTTTATAGTCATCCCAACCAAGCGGAGATAATTTCTTTTTCATTCAAATTGAAGGCTTCGGCAATTTTATAAAGTGTTGCCCGTCGGGGCAATGATGCTGAATTAAAAAAACGACTGAGAGATGGCTGTGGAATTCCTGATCTTTCTGCGAGTTTGGCAATTCCGCCGTGGCGATCAACAACTTTTCTCAAAGCATTTTTAAATTTCATGATGTCAGAAGCAATGGCATCAAGGTCATCAAATTTAATAAAAGGTTTTTTGAGCGGCTTTTTATGTGAATCGGCTTGCCAGTCAATTTCATCTTGAAGATCAGCGATGACTTCATTTCGGTCTTTTTCATTGTCAGCCTCTGACCACAGAACCATCAAATCATAACTGCCTTCGTATTCTCGTGCTTGCTCGACGCAGGCAGAAATAAAGCGAATCGATAAGCCAATTTTTTTCATTTGTGCCGCAATCTCATAAACACGAATTTTTTGCTCATCAGATGTTAAAAAAATGCTCATAAAAATCCTCTGTGCTCATAAGTTCCTTTGGAGATATCGTTTATTCTGTTTTTCAGCTTCGCCATTTCTCGCTTATCTTTATGCGCATTATTTTTTACATAACCCTGACATAAAAATGCTTTTCCAAATAAAATCACAACTGCAACACGAAGCTGCACTTTTCCATTTCCAAAGTTGTGCCACTTCATTTTAAATCCGTGTTGAATAGTCGCACCGTCGAGGCCTGTTGCCGGTCCCCAGAAATGGGGATTCGAAAACTGAGAACAAGGAGAAGGCCAACCCAGTTTCAAAAGTTCAATATCCGGTCTCAAGGTGCGCTTATATTCGGTGTCTGAGAATACTTTTGAGTGTTTCAAATCCAAGTATGAACTCAGCGACCATTCAGTCAGAACAATATTCATATCGGCGCTCTCCTTTATAACTTAACATATTATTAAATAACATTCAATATCGTATGATCAGATGGTTATAACCAACTGATATAACTAGTAAATTAATGCAATAAGAGTTCTCAAGCCCCAAGGTATTGAAGGCAAGAACGAGGGAGGATGGGTCCGAAATGCGGCAGAGAGGTATTGTTGGTTTCTATTTTAGTCATTATGCAATGCATTTTTTGCTATCGGATGAGGCTCAGGCGTTGGCTGATTTGGGAATGAAATGTAGGTTACGAGCAATCATTTTTAAGGACCAAAAGGGATGCGAAAAATCATTATGGTGACGGGGGCTGCGGGGTTTATCGGCAGTTCGTTTGCTCGCCAAGCTGTCAGTCGAAACTATCAAGTGATTATTGTCGATGCTTTGACTTACGCCGGGCATATGGAAAACATCGAAGAGATCGTCGATGGCGATCAAGTTATTTTTGAAAAAGTGAACCTGCTTGATTTTCCAGAGCTGCAAAAACTTTTTAAAAAATATCAGTTCAGCGGTGTGGTGAATTTTGCAGCTGAGTCTCATGTTGATAACTCCATCTCAGGACCGAAAGCTTTTGTCGAAACCAATATCACGGGGACTTTTCATTTGTTGGAAGCGGCTCGTGAATATTGGGCAACTCTTGCTGACAAGAGCAAAAAAGAATTTCGCTTTCTTCACGTTTCGACAGATGAGGTGTTTGGAGCCTTAGGTGCTGAGGGAAAATTTTCTGAGACCACGGCTTATGCGCCGAACTCTCCTTACTCGGCTTCAAAGGCGGCCAGTGATCATTTGGTCCGAGCGTGGTTTCACACTTACGGTCTTCCGACTGTGATTACCAATTGCTCAAATAATTATGGTCCCAGACAGTTTCTGGAAAAATTAATTCCTCGCATGATTCAATGTGCTTTAAAGGGCGAAGCTTTGCCAGTGTACGGAAATGGTGCCAACATCAGAGATTGGATTCATGTCGACGATCACGCCAGCGGAGTGATGCTCGCTTTTGAAAAAGCAAAGCCTGGCAGCAATTACTGCTTTGGTGGAAATTCAGAGCGCAATAATCTTGAAGTGGTAAAATCAATTTGCCGAATTCTTGATGATCTTCGCCCCCGCAAAGATGGAAAAAAGCATGAAGCAAATATTCGCTTCGTTGAAGATCGCTGGGGACATGATTTCCGTTACGCGATTGACGACAGACTTGCACAAAAAGAGTTGGGCTTTACTCGCCATTATCAAAATTTCGAAGACGGCTTGGCTCAGACTGTGAATTGGTATTTGAACAATCAAGAGTGGTCCGACAAAGTCACAGGCCAAAAGAAATAGGGAGTTCAAGTGAAAGCCATCGTTCTTGCCGGAGGTTCCGGCACCAGACTTTATCCTTCGACGAAAGCTCTCAGTAAACAACTTCTGCCGGTTTATGATAAGCCGACGATCTATTATCCGATTTCGGTGATGATGCTCTCGGGGATTAAAGACATTCTTATCATTAGCACGCCAAGAGATTTGCCGATGATTGAAAACTTGATGGGAGATGGCCACAGCCTTGGCGTGAATTTTAGCTATGCCGTTCAGCCCGAACCCAAAGGTATTGCTCAAGCTTTTTTGATCGGCGAGAAATTTATCAACAATGATCCTTGCGCTTTGATTTTAGGGGATAATCTTTTTTACGGCCACGATTTGCCGAAAGATATCCAAGAGGCCGCACAAAGAAAAACAGGAGCCACTGTTTTTGCTTACCACGTGAATGATCCCGAAAGATACGGAGTGGTCGAGTTCAATAAAGCAGGCCACGCCATTTCCATTGAAGAAAAACCAAAAGTGCCAAAATCGAATTGGGCGGTCACGGGACTTTATTTCTACGATCAACATGTGACAGAGTATGCGAAATCTTTGAAGCCCAGCCAAAGAGGCGAGCTTGAAATCTCAGATCTCAATCGTCTGTATCTCGAAAAAGGACAACTTTCCGTTAAAACTTTAGGCCGCGGAACGGCTTGGCTTGATACAGGAACACATGAATCGCTTTTAGCCTCGTCTCAGTTCGTGCAGACCATTGAACAACGACAAGGTCTTAAAATCGCCTGTCTTGAAGAAATCGCGTACTTGATGGGTTACATTTCTCTCAGAGACTTGGAAAAATTAGCTGAGGAGTATCCGTCATCAAGTTACGGTCTTTATTTGAAACAACTTGTAAAATATGAACACAAACGTCAGTAAAGTTCTTATTTTTGGTTTCTCCGGGCAGCTGGCCACAGCGCTGCGAAAGCGTTTTGACCGAGAGGCGCAGCCTGCCACTTTCTTGTCACGGGCGGAAGCTGATTTATTGAGGCCTGAATCCATCGAGCAAGTTCTCAATCATCATAAACCAAAGCTGATCATCAACGCCGCAGCCTACACCTCGGTAGATCTTGCCGAAAAAGAACAAGCCCACGCAAGGCTTGTGAATGTGGGATCGGTTGGAGTGATGGCGAGATGGGCCGCAAGACATGATGCTCATCTGATTCACTTCTCTACAGATTATGTGTTTGATGGAAGTGCCGTGCGCCCTTATGTCGAAGACGACGAAAAAAATCCGATCAATTTTTATGGCCTCACTAAGAGCGACGGCGAAGATCAGATTCTAGAGAGCAGTTGTTCGCACCAAATTTTACGCGTGTCGTGGGTTTACTCGCCGTGGGGGAAAAACTTCGTCAAGACGATGTTGAAGCTTGGAACCGATCGTGAAGAACTTAAGGTTGTTAGTGATCAAATTGGTGGGCCTACCAGTGCTGAAGATATTGCCGACGTCATTTTGCAAATTTCAAAGTCTCCTGAAAAAAATGGTATCTTTCATTATTCAGGTCTTGGAACGACAAGCTGGCATGATTTCGCAGAGGAAATATTTCGTCAGGCAAGAGAGCTGGGGTATCCTTTGAAGGTCAGCTCCGTTATCCCGATTAAAACCGAAGAGTTTCCAACTCCGGCGAAGCGCCCATTGAACTCGAGAATAAGTTGTGAGAAGTTTGAAAAGGCATTTGGGTTAAGGCTCATGCCGTGGCAGAAGAGTTTAGAGACAACTCTGCGACAGATCAAAGCAGAAAGATAGAAATGAAAGTCACCAAAACATTGATCGAAGGCGTTGTCGTGATTGAACCACGCTCATTTGAAGACTCTCGCGGATTTTTCTTCGAAGCTTATAATAAAAAAACATGGCAAGAAGCTGGCCTTGAGTATGAATTTGTTCAGGACAATATCTCATTTTCTCATCGTGGGGTTTTGCGCGGTCTGCATTTGCAAACAGGCGAGTCGGCGCAGGCGAAGCTTGTCAGCGTGATGCAGGGGAAAGTTTTGGACGTCGTCGTTGACCTTCGCAAGGATTCGCCGACGTTTAAGAAGTATTTTTCAGCCGAACTATCATTTGAAAATAAAAAGCAGATTTTGGTGCCGCGTGGGTGTGCCCATGGGTTTGTGGCACTGAGCGATAGCGTTATTTTTTCCTATAAGTGTGATAATTTCTATGACCCATCATGTGAGGTTGGACTTAGCTACAATGACCCTGAGATTGGGGTTGATTGGCTTTTATCTGAGTCTGAAATAATTTTGGCAGAAAAAGATTTGAACAACTGGTCCCTTGCAAAAGTTTTAGTAAAGCTAAAAAGCTCGCCGGTCCAATGAGGTTATCGACAGCGTGCGATAATCAACCAATTCTTGAGATTTCACACAAATTTAGTATCAAAGTATATTCATTTGAATTTGGAAAGAAGAAGACATGAAAAAAGCGTTGATCACCGGTGTCACTGGGCAAGATGGAGCTTATCTTGCGGAATTTTTATTAAAGAAAAAATATGAAGTTCATGGCATCAAAAGAAGGACATCTTTGTTTAATACTGATCGTATCGATCATCTTTTTAAAGATCCTCATATTCCAAATCAACAATTTATTCTTCATCATGGGGATTTGACGGATTCGTCTTCTTTATTGAGAATAATACAGCAAGTTCAACCTGATGAAATTTATAATTTGGCGGCACAGAGTCATGTCGCAGTTTCCTTTGAAGAACCTGAGTATACTGCAAATTCGGATGCTTTGGGGGCTTTGCGAATTTTAGAAGCTATAAGAATTTTGGGGCTCACCAAGAAAACAAAGTTCTATCAAGCATCGACATCTGAATTATATGGTCTGGTACAGGAAACACCTCAAAAGGAAACGACACCATTTTATCCGCGAAGTCCTTATGCTGTTGCAAAATTATATTCTTATTGGATCACTGTGAATTATCGCGAAGCTTATGGCATTTACGCCTGTAATGGAATTTTATTTAATCATGAAAGCCCCTTGCGAGGAGAAACTTTCGTAACCCGAAAGATCACTCGGGCATTGGCGCGAATCAAATTAGGTGTTCAGGACTGTTTGTATCTTGGAAATTTGGATGCAAAGCGCGACTGGGGTCATGCAAAGGATTACGTAGAAATGCAGTGGCTCATGCTTCAGCAGGAAACGCCGGAAGATTTTGTAATTGCAACGGGTCAGCAAAAAAGTGTTCGAGAGTTTGTTAATATAGCCGCGAAAGAATTAGGTATGCAGGTCATATGGAAAGGTCACGGCATTGATGAAAAAGGTTATGACGAAAAAGGAAAATGCATTGTCTCTGTAGATCCGCGATATTTCCGGCCAGCTGAGGTGGAAACCCTTTTGGGCGACGCTACGAAAGCAAAAATTAAACTTGGTTGGACTCCTAAAATTAGTTTTATGGAACTTGTGTCGGAGATGGTGAAAACGGATTATCTTTTAGCTGAACAAGAGCTAAAATATGGCACCAATAAAAAAGTGATGAGGCTTGATCAGTGAAGATTTTGATAACCGGTGCTAGAGGGATGGTTGGGAAGAATCTTTTAGAGCACCCAGTGCTGGGCTCACATGAAATACTAAAGCCAAATAGGGACGAGTTGGATCTTAGTTCATCTAAGCAGACTGAGGTATACATTGATGAACACCGTCCAGAGATGGTCATTCATGCAGCAGGAAGAGTAGGGGGGATTCAAGCCAATATTAAGAATCCTGTGGCTTTTCTAACTGAGAATGTTGATATCAATTTGAACCTAATTAGATCCTGTCACCGACTTGGAATAAAAAAGATAATTAATTTGGGAACTTCTTGCATGTATCCCAGAGATGCTAAAAACCCTTTACAAGAAACCATGATTCTTAAAGGTGAGCTTGAGCCAACAAACGAAGGCTATGCAATTGCAAAAATTATGGCAGAGCGCCTTTGTCGGTATATCATGAGGGAAGATTCCTCTTTCCAATATAAAACTTTGATTCCCTCGAATCTCTACGGGCGATTTGATCATTTTGATCCGTTAAACTCCCATCTCATTCCCGCAATTATTCGTAAAATCCACGAAGCAAAAAAACGAGGAGATGATCAAGTTGAAATTTGGGGAGATGGGCGTGCGCGACGTGAATTTATGTACGCTGGCGATTTAGCGGATTGTGTGGCGTTGGGAGTTCAAAAGTTTGAGACTATGCCAAGTATTATGAATGTCGGTTTGGGGATTGATTACAGTGTGAACGAGTATTACCAGGCCGTAGCGGAGGTTCTTGGTTATAAAGGGCAGTTTGTTCATGACACAACCAAGCCAGTAGGCATGAACCAAAAATTAGTATCTACCGAAATCGTCAATCGATGGGGTTGGCAGAGTCAAACAACCTTACGGCGTGGTATCGAAAATACTTACGCCTATTATTTGAGTTTAAACGAATAAGGAAATTTTATGGAAATATTTTATCCATTGGCGACCTCAAGTTGGGATGACTTAGAGATCCAAGCAATTCATAAGGTGATCAGCGCCGGAATGTACACAATGGGCACTCATGTTGCTCAGTATGAGCAGGAATTCGCAAAATTTCTTGGTACTAAATATTGTGTCATGTGCAGCTCTGGATCAACGGCAAATTTAATTATGGTCGCCGCACTATTTTTTAGAAAAAATAATCCATTGAAGCGTGGAGATGAAGTCATTGTTCCGGCAGTTTCTTGGAGTACAACTTATTATCCGCTGGCACAATATGGTCTTAAATTAAAATTTGTTGATATCGACTTAGAAACTCTTAATTTTGATCTCAATGCTCTGAAGACTGCAATTACTGAAAAAACAAGAATGATCATGGCGGTGAATTTGTTGGGTAACTCCAACAAATTTACGGAAATTAAAAAAATGATCTCCGGAAAAAATATTGATCTCGTTGAAGATAATTGTGAATCCTTGGGCGCAACCTATGAAGAAAAGCAAACTGGCACATTTGGAATGATGGGGACATATAGCAGTTTCTTCAGTCATCATATCTCGACAATGGAAGGCGGGGTCGTTTCGACTGACGATGAAGAGCTTTATCATATTCTCTTATGTTTAAGAGCTCATGGATGGACTCGAAATTTACCCAAGGAAAACAAGGTGACCGGAACGAAAAGTGATAATGCATTTGAAGAATCTTTTAAGTTCGTACTCCCTGGATATAATGTGCGCCCTCTTGAAATGAGTGGTGCGATAGGTTTAGAGCAGATCAAGAAACTTCCTCAGTTCATTAAAAATAGACGGAAAAATGCGGAAGTTTTTCAGGAAACATTTGGGAATCATAAAGATTTTTATATTCAAAAAGAAATTGGGAAAAGTAGTTGGTTTGGGTTTAGCTTTGTCATTAAACCTGAATCAAATATAAATCGCCATCAGGTCATCAAACATTTGACAGGGGCTGGAGTCGAATGCCGCCCTATCGTCGCAGGAAATTTTGCTAAAAATGAAGTGGTGAAGTGGTTTGATCATGAAATTTGTGGCCAATTAAAAAATGCGGATAGAATTGATGCACATGGATTTTTTATCGGCAATCATCAGGTATTGATGATTGAAAAAATAAGAGCACTTAAGAGCTTATTATGAAAAATTCAGATGATAGTCCTCTTGTCAGTTGTATTCTACCTGTACACAACGACAATGGTGGTTTTTTGGATTTGGCAATCCAAAGTATTTTAAATCAAACATTTGAAGATTTTGAATTTATTATTGTTGCCAATGCCTGCACTGATGAGTTTTGGGCAAATTTGAATAAATACAATGATCATAGGATAAGACTATTCAGAACTACAATAGGACAACAGGCATTTAATATAAACTATGGACTTAATGAATCTAAAGGTCGCTATATCGCAAGGATGGATGCAGATGATATTTCTTTGCCGGAGCGATTTGAAAAGCAGGTAAAATACCTCAACGAAAACGTTGAAGTTGGTGTGCTGGGAACGGCTCATCAGGAAATTGATGAATTCGGAAATAAAGGACGCATATTTCGTCCACCTAAAACGGATGTAGATATTAGGAATATGCTTTTTTACTCATCGCCACTCTCGCATCCGACAATTATGTTTAGAAAAACTCTCTTGCTAAAAAACAGTGGCTATATGTATCGAGTTGATGACTATGATTTATGGCTAAGAATGCGACGTACTCCAGATGCTTGCTTCGGTAATCTTGATGAAGTCTTGTTATTGTATAGGCGTCATGCGGGGCAGTTTACTGCACAAAAGAATGGATCTATTAATGCCTATTCCATAGCTGGTTTATTACTGAGGGAATTTTTGATTACAAAAAATCCAAAATTTTTATTGGGCTTGGCGAGAACGATGATATCTGCGACTTCATTTGTGCAAAATATGATCAAGCCAGTATTTAGATGGATAAAAAGAACAAAATAAATGGAAACCTGAAGTTGATGATTATAGTTAAGTTATACGGCGGTCTTGGGAATCAAATGTTTCAGTATGCTGCGGGAAGAAGTTTGTCTTTGAAGCTAGGCTTACCGCTTGCGTATGAGGGCGAATACTTTAGACATCCAGAAAGATTTGGGAGCCATTGGAGCTATCAATTAGGCTTAACTGGAGCAGATTGCGCTGAGTGGAGATCATCTTGGCCGAGAGACTATTTCAATCAATACTATAAAGTCATAAGAAAATTGAACAATCTTAACCTGTATAAATCTAAAAAGTTTTTTTTTGAAACACCATTTACTTTTGACCAACGATTTCTAGATATCAATCAAAGTTGTTTTATTGATGGTTACTTCCAATCAGAAAAATATTTTCAAGGAATTCGACAGCAGCTAATTAAGGAATTCTCACCGAAAGTGCCATTCCAAAACAAAAATATGGAAATAGCAGATCTTATTAGATCGACAAATTCGGTCTCGCTTCATGTTAGAAGAGGGGACTACATTCACAATCCAGCTGCGGCTCAAGTCCATGGGTCTTGTACGATTGATTTTTATCGACAAGCTATCTCTTTCTTTGAGTCAAAGGTCAGGAGCCCATACTTTTTTATCTTTTCGGACGATTTAAATTGGGTGCGATCAAATATTGAAATTAAAGGGCATGCAATATTTGTTGATAACAATGTTGGCAAAGACAGCTACATAGATATGCACCTCATGAGTCTATGTCGCCATAATATTACTGCAAATAGCTCATTTAGCTGGTGGGGGGCGTGGCTAAATTCCAATCAAGAAAAGATCACAATTGCGCCAAAGCAATGGTATAAAGATAATTCTCAAGGTGAGGACGAGATATGTCCGGCATCTTGGGTTAGGATTTAATGATAAGGGCAAAGATAAAAAGATATTTGAAAAAACTAATTGGCCGATCTGGCTCTTTAGAAGTCATGTCTAATAGTCTAGTCAGTGATGATTCGGAAATTGGTCAGTATACTTATATTGGATATAATTGCTGTATTACCAAGTCAAAAATTGGCAGGTACTGCTCTATTGCTAACAATGTGAGTATCGGACTCGGTGAGCATGATCATTCGAATATTTCAACATCAAGTTTATTTTACGAAAATCCGTATCAAAAACTGACGCAAAAAGATTGCATTATTGGGAATGATGTATGGATTGGCGTCGACAGTATTGTCCGTCGTGGTGTGAGCATTGGAAATGGAGCAGTTATTGGTGCCAATTCTTTTGTCAATTCCGATATTCCTGATTTTGCAATTGCAGCTGGTAATCCAGCAAAGATTATCAAATTGAGATTTAACTCAACTCAAATCGAAAAAATAAATTTATCGAAATGGTGGGACTACGAATTGCCTCAGGCAAAAAAAATTCTACAGTCATTAGGGAAAGAAATTTTATAAAAATGTCTAAAGTGTCATTTATTGTGTCGTCGCATCAGGCACAAAATCGCATCTTTGATTACTCTGTAAATAATCCTGTCAATCGGGACGGCGGTGTTTATCCATTTTATTTACTAAAGGAAAGGCTAAGTCAGCAGCACATTAATATTTCGACTGCTGACATATTGCCACCGGAATCTGCAGACTTATTGTTGTGTCTAGATATTCCACAGAATTTTTCAAAATTACCGAAGGACAAAAAAAAAATACTTATAATTACTGAAAGTGAATTAATAAAACCAGACAATTGGAATTTAAAATTTCACTCAGAGTTTGAGAAAATATTCACCTGGAACGATAATTTTGTAGATAATAAAAAATATTTAAAATTGAATTTTTCAAATAAAATTGAATGGACGAAGCCAGAGCAAACACTTCGAGATCGATTTTGTTGTCTTATCGCCGGCGCAAAAACTTGTCAGCATCCATTGGAGCTTTATTCGGAAAGAATGAGGACGATACGGTGGTTTGAAAAGGAACACCCAGAGGACTTTGCTCTTTACGGCGTTGGCTGGGACCGATATCAATTTAAAGGTCCTATTTTTATTAGAGCATTTAACAGGGTGGATTTCTTAAGAAGAGTCATGGCATCAGCATATCCTTCTTATCGAGGGAAAATTGATTCTAAGCGTTCGATTTTGCAATCATTTCAGTTTTCTATTTGTTATGAAAATGCACACTCGATACCTGGATATATAACGGAGAAAATATTTGATAGTCTTTTTGCTGGATGTATCCCGATATATTGGGGAGCACCCAATATTGAAAAATACATTCCAGAAAATTGCTTCATTGATAGAAGAAAGTTCTCATCTGTCGATGAGCTTTATCAATTTATGAAAAGCATGAGTATGAATGATATTAAATCCTATCAGGAAAATATTTATACATATCTGAATAGTAGCTTAGTCGATCAATTTAGCGGAGAGAACTTTTCTTCAGTGATTTCAGACGTAATCACAAAGGCTTTATCCTAATAAAAATTATCAAAAACTTTCAATTTTAGTCGAATCAAAATGATATAAAGATAATAGAGACCGAAAATAAACATAAGTCCTATTGAAAACAAAATGCCGGTTTCTGACTTCCAAAAGAGAATTTGAAGGAAAAATGGAATGGCATAAAAAAAGTATTTTAAAATACTACGCCATGGAATGTGAATGCGGACAAGTGCGGCCATGCGATGTTTCATAAAAATTGCGACAAGAAAGTTCGAGCAGAGAAGAACTATTCCTACGGTCACTGAGCTTTTTGAGGCGGCAAGGAATAGATACAATCCAACGAGAACTGAAAATCCTCCCAAGGCGTAGGGAGCGATTAGTTTTTTCGTATCAAGCTCACTATGAGCAATGGTTGACCAGACGTTCGTGAAAACTCTGAAAAAGCTAATCCAAACCCCAAAAATAACGAAGCTTGTCGATCCATAAAATGTTGGGGAGGTTAATACTTTAAGTAAAAATGGAGCAGCACAACTCAAATAGATAGAGGCAAGAAAGAAAACTGGGAAGAAAATGCCAATAAGATCCTGACAGGCTAAAGATCTAGCTTCAAAATCAGGATGATTTATTTTCTCGTAAAAAGATGGGTAGAAGACCTGCTGAAATAAAGATTCAAGAAGAGCAAAAATACTTGAAGGCACCGTAATCCCAACGGCGAGAATGCCCAACTCTTTCAATCCCAAGTCCTTTTCTACAATGAATCGGTAAGAGTCATTGAGAAGCCACATAAAAAAAGTAGCAATGCCCAACGGAATGCAAAATCGAGCTAGGTTTTTCAATTGCTGAGTGGATACTTTGATTTGCAACGGATTGAAGTGAGTGTTCAATAGACTTCGTAAATAAAAAAATGAAACGACAACGACGATCAATTGAAATACGACATATTGCCCCAAGTACCAGTAGATCGCTTGATCAGAATAAATTTTAATCAAAAGGACTGAAGCCAAAAGACTGCCCAATAGATTAACAACGGTAAAAATCGTAAAGCTGAGCCTGTTCTTGATCATATTGAGTGCTGGGATGAGGGTCCCCGTCCAAGTATTTAAATAAATACTGAGTGCAGACAGTGATATGCCCCAAAACATTGGAATATCAGAAAGTATTCCGAAGTATTTCTTCAAAATAAATACAATAGGAATTGAAAGAGCAGAAATTGCCAGAACGTAAAAATTAAAGACAAAAAATCTTTCCATAAGTCGCCCTTGATCGTTCCATGAATGAAATTTTCTATTCATGAACTGTCCAATGGGGCTAATCAGAGTGATGCTAAAATAAGTCGCGATTGAAGCTAATATATAATAATTCCCCATCTCAACAGCCGAGAGATAGGTGGTAGCCAATTTCATGGTTGCAACTGCCAACACGGCCTGCAGAAAGCGACCTGCAATAAGCAGAGGGAGGCTATTGTTTAAGGATGATTTATTTATGGATTTAATCAAAATAAATCGCCGTCAGATATTTTCATGCTAAAGTAAATTTCTTTTCGTCAGAATAAAAACTGGGATGAGTGAGAAAAATATAATTAAAAGAGGAATAAAATTTTGTCTTGGCACTGGCCCAAATTGAGCAAAGGTATTCGCAAGAAAAAAACCTATCAGTGCGGATAGGAACAAATTGCCAAAAGCCGTGTAGACTAAATGGTCCACGAACTTAAGTGCAAAAACGATAAGAAGTATAGATAAAGCTAAAAATATTTTTGATCCTGAATAAAGTAGAAATCCGACGATTCCGGGAAGACTTGAAAACACAAATTTTTTATTTCTAGAAATTGGATTTGCTGGATTAGCATAGACTGATTTGGAAATTTCCTCATAAGAGTCGAGCTGCCCCGGCTTTGGGGGTCCTTTTTCTAAATTTGCAAAGAAAAGCGAAAAGCTTTTATCGGGGTATGAAGAAAGCGCCAGAGCACCCTCAATTCCAATCCAGCGATCAACAACTACGCCCATGAACTGTCTTGTAACAAATGAGGCTTTAACATCATAATTTTGCCAGCGAGGAATATTGAGAGAATAATTTGCTGAACGGAGCGCGGTAATTGCAAAAAAACTGCCGAAGAGAAGTATCCCGAAAATGATAATCCTTTTAAAGATTATGGCAGGAGTCGTCTTAAAGATTTTTTGATTTAAAATATTAAGATGAAAATAAGGGATCATTTGATAAACAAAGTAGCCTCTGCTGAGAGTTGATATTGAAATGGTGATTCCTTCAAATAGAAATAAAATAAAACTTTTCGTGCTGCCGTTACTCAGTGAAATTTCATAGCAACTCAATAGCGAAATTCCTAAAGCCACTCCGAAGTAGAGAAGCCAGGATACAAAAATATTGAGATGCCAGGGTAAAACTGTGCTTGGCGCGATTCCAGTTATTTGAATTCCGAATATAGAATTTGAAACAGTAATAAAAAAGATAGAGATACAATAGCCAATTAATAAGGGCCGTCTATTTCGAATATACCAGCCAGGGATATTTTTTTTTATAGCGGTCAATGGTGAGACAAGTGGAAATATTTTATCAAGGAGTTGCTTTGTTGCCACCATCGATACTGCGGCAATTGACGAAACAATAAGACCGTCGTCCCATTGATTAGGAAGGTAGCTGAAGAGGCCAGTCCCTTCAGAAAAAGGGTAAGATAAAATAACATGACATGAAGTTTTTAAAAAAAATCCGAGCCATAAAAGTAGCCCTAAATAAAAATAACTAGGACTATCCTTGCTTTTGCAAGCGTGGAAAATAAGAGCTAGGTACGATGCCGAAAAAAACATATAAACAAGGGAACTGCCCGGATAAAAGAAAAGTGAAACAATCGAAAGTAATATATGTGCGATGATAAGAGGGGCTGTTATCGCGTAGAGCATTGAACTCAAGCATCCGACTTTTCTATAAGGGTTTTGAGAATTTCTAACAATGTTGTTTTTCTATATTGATTTCTGTCTGATTCGATCGATTTTTGCAAGTCAGGTGTTTCATGTTGCTTCTGTTCAATCTCGGGAAACTTTGTGATCATTGCGTCGGCAATATCTTCAGGAGAGTAGGGATCAAAGAAATGCACAAAAGGGTAATTACCCAGCACTTCTTTGGCATAGGATAGATTACTACAAATAATTGGCAGTCCTTTTTGCCTTGCTTCGATCAGAGGAAGGCCAAATGTTTCAAGGATACTTGGGAAAAGGAGTGCTGAGGAGGCGTCATAAGTTTGATCGACGAGATCGTTGCTAATAAAGCCTAAATTTTCAATCTCAATGGTTTTTGAGGTAAAGATATCTGGGAATTCTGTTTTAAATTTCTCTAGGTTCTTTTCATCGAGCGTAAGGACAACTTTCACTTTCAAAGTCGGCCGTTTTTTTGAAAGCAATTGAAGTGCTTCAAAAATAGCCTTGTGATTTTTATGAAAATAAAATTTAGCTGGATAAAAGAAGGTGGCTACTTTGGGGCGAGTTGTTTTTACAGGCAAGATGCTTTTTGGGGGGACCGTGGGAGTTGCAATGTGGGCTCGGCTGCGGGGGATGTCGAGAGCTGAAGATGCCACGGCTTCCATCCATTTCGTTTGGACAAGTAAGATTGTATTTGGGGTGAAAGAATTTTTAATTGCTGATGCATAAAAGTATTTTTTAAGGTTTTCGCGCCAGTGTTTGAGTGGAATTTTGATATCTTTGTCAAAGCAAATCGATGTGTGTACGTATGCAATGGTTTGCACTTCTGAGCCGACATTTGGCAGAGTATTTTGTAAACTGAGGAGGAAGGTATTGGGATTATTTTTGATTAGCTTTTTGCCAAGAAATCTTTCCCAATAAAGTCTTTTGAGCCACTTCTTGTTGTGGTTGATGATAATATGCTGGACGTTTTTTTCTTTAGCAAAGACGGCATACTCTATTGGAGCAAGAAGAATAAACTGGGTTGCGTCGGTGTGAAATTGATGTAAGTTGTTGAGCAAGTTGACTAAGATAGTATGACTTCCTCCGGCCGCTTGGGTAATTGCTGTGGCATAGAGATAAATTGTATTTTGTCGTTTGCTCATTTAATTAAAGACCATATATCAGGAGGATAGGTTCAGGGAATAAAATATGTGGAAGGTTCCAACTTGAAAGATAATTTTATGCACATAGCAATTTACACCTACGGATATTATCCGGAGCAGTTTTTAATCACCGAGTTTGCCGAAAATCTTGCTCAGGGTGGACATCAAGTCCAAGTTTATACCGGTCTTCCGAACTATCCAAAGGGGAAGTTTTTCGAGGGCTATTCGCTAGCTAAGGGGCCTTATCGGGAATTCCGTCGAGGCGTTGAAATTGTACGATATCCAATGCTGGCTAGGGGAAAGGGCTTCAAATGCTTGGCAATGAACTACTTGTCTCACCTCTTGTCGGGCCTGATCTTCTTGCCACGGTTGAAAAAGGCTGAGGTCCATTTTATTTTTGGGCCATCTCCTATTACGATATCTATTCCTGCAATCATCAAAGCACGTTTAACTGGAGGGAAGGTTTGTCTTTGGCTACAGGATTTGTGGCCCGAAAGCATCGCTGCTGTTGGTGCTTTGCCAGACTCAAGTTTTGTCTACAAAGTGATCGGCCGGGTAGTTCGCTGGATTTATGCGAAGTTGGATCTCATCATGATTCAATCCCCCGCCTTTCAAGAAAACCTCGATCAATTTGGTTACCGGGGCCCTTTTCAATATGTCCCTAATTGGGCGCCGGAATTGCCGTCGGAGGACGGAAATCCTTTGCCAGAGTGGCTTAAGGATTTTCCACGAGAATTTACGATCACTTTCGCTGGGAATGTGGGAATTGCTCAAGGAATTGACACAATCTTGCAATCTGCACTGATGATGAGAAATGATGAGCAAGTGAAGTTTGTTATTGTCGGGGACGGAAGAGCACTTGAGTCCTCAAAAAAGTTTGTCGAAGAGAATGGTCTTAAAAATGTGATTTTTTATGGGCGCCGTCCTTTGGAAGATATGTCGGCGCTTTTTTTTCTAAGCCATTGCCTTTTAGTGACGCTTAAAAAAAATCCAATCTTTGAAAAAACGATTCCTTCAAAAGTTCAGGCCTACATGGCTGCGGGGAAGCCAATTTTGGCCAGTCTTGATGGGATTGGTGCGAAGACTGTTTGGGAATCTGGGAGTGGTTTGGCAAGCCCCGCGGAAGACGTTGAAGGCTTGGTCCGTAATATCCAGAGCATGAAAAAGAAAAATTTAGAAGAGCTCAGAAAATATGGCGATTGCGCGCGTAGTCACTTCCATCAAAACTTTCAAAAAGACAGAATTATCAGGCAGATTGAGAGCAGTTTGGAGAGCTTAAAATGAGAGTGTTGGTTCTGGGGGCTGGTGGCATGATTGGTCACCAAGTTTGGCAGAAATGTATCGAGAATTTTGCTCCAGAGCAAGTTGGATGCACTTTGCATAAAAGTCGCGACCATTATGCTTCGTTTTCAATTTTCAAAATGGGTCAGGTATTTGATCAACTGGATCTCGGAGATTTCGCAGAGGCGCAAAAAGTTTTGCAAAAGTTTAAACCAACCCATGTCATCAATGCGGCGGGAATCACTCGTCGGAAAAAAGAAATTCAAAACATGACACTGGCTTATGAGATCAATTCTTTATTCCCTCATCGATTGGCGCTTTGGGCTGCAAAAAATAATGCTCGTGTTATTCAGTTCGGAACTGATTGTGTTTTTGAAGGTGAAAAAGGAAATTATTCGGAAGGCGACATCCCGACGGCGACGGATACCTATGGCAAATCGAAATTTTTGGGAGAAATTTATTATCCCAACAGCCTGACCTTACGATTATCTATGATTGGTCGGGAGCTTGAAGGAAAAACTGAATTACTTGAGTGGTTCTTAGCTCAAAAGGGTAGAACAGTAAAAGGCTTCACAAAAGCAAAGTATTCAGGATTAACAACAAATTTTGTAGCAGCAGAGCTTATTAAAATTATCAAAAATAAGTCAGAGCTGAGTGGCTTGTATCAAATATCTGGCGAAGCAATTACTAAATTTGATCTTTTACAAATGATAAACAAAATATTTAAGGTAAATGCTGAGATCACTCCTTCTGAAGAGTATGTTTCTGATAAAACTTTGCTCAGCGATAAGTATTCGGTAAAAACCGGTTTTAAAAGTCCTTCATGGGAAAAATTGCTTCTCGAAATTTATAATGATCACCGAGTGGCTTATGGAGAATAACATGTATTTTAATGGAAAAACGATTCTTGTGACTGGCGGTACGGGGTCTATGGGAAAAACTTTTGTTCGTCGGGTCTTGTCTGGCGAAATGGGGACGCCCAAAAAATTGATAGTGATGTCCAGAGATGAAGGCAAGCAACACAATATGCGATTGTCTTATTTGCACAAGACGGTATCAACGGATGAAGTTGTTTATAGCAATTTCAAAAATGTTCTTGAATTTCGTATTGGCGATGTTCGTGATTATGCAGATGTCGTCAACTCGGTTCGGAATGCAGACATTGTTGTGAACGCTGCAGCCCTCAAACAAGTTCCAACTTGTGAATATTTTCCTGAGCAAGCCATTATGACAAACTGTATGGGCGCTTACAATATTGTGCGGGCCATTCGTGAGCACGCACTGCCGATTGAAACTGTCATTGGAATTTCAACCGATAAAGCCTGTAAACCTATCAACGCCATGGGAATGTCGAAGTCTCTGCAAGAGAGAATTTTTATTGCTGCGAATATTTCTAGGCCTCAAACTCGATTTTTATGCGTGCGCTATGGAAATGTTCTTGCTTCTCGTGGCTCTGTCATTCCGCTTTTTCATGAACAGATTAGAACAGGTGGTCCTGTTACAATTACGGATATTCGAATGACCCGGTTTTTACTGAGTCTGGATCAGGCGGTCGATACAGTATTTAATGCGCTCTTGCATGGCAAGGCGGGAGAGATTTTTATTCCTCGGGCTCCGAGCGCACTCATGACGGATGTTGCAAAAGCCTTGGTCGCTGATCGAAAAATTGAAATTCGAACCACAGGCATTCGTCCCGGTGAGAAATTGCATGAAATTATGGTTTCTGACGAAGAGGCGCCATTCGTACAAGCGCGAGGTGATTATTATGCCATTGCCTCTATGTTGCCAGAGTTGAATGGTGGTTCTGTTGATGTCAAAAAATCTATTTTGAAAAAGGAGTTTTCTTCGGGTGATACACTTCTTGATTTTCCGGGGACCATTGCGCTTTTGAAGAAGCATCGTTTGATGGTTGAAGACGTGCCCCAATTTTCTGATGACGAAATGCTGAGGTAATTTATATGAAGGTAATGACAATTGTTGGGACAAGACCTGAAATTATTAAATTAAGTCGTGTTATGGCAGTCCTAGACAAACATGCACAGCACACTATTGTTCACACAGGACAAAATTATGATTACGAACTGAATGAAGTTTTTTTTAGCGATTTAGAAGTCAGAAAGCCTGATTATTTTTTGAATGCTGCTGCGGAAGGTCCGATACAAACAATTGCCAATGTTCTGATTGAGTCTGATAAATTATTTGAAAAGGTGAAGCCTGATGCCGTTGTACTTTACGGAGACACCAATTCTTGCTTGGCGGTGATTGCAGCAAAGCGAAGAAAAATTCCTATTTTCCATCTTGAGGCAGGAAATCGCAGCTTTGATCAACGGGTGCCAGAAGAAATCAATCGTAAAATTGTTGATCATCTTTCTGACATCAATTTGCCACTTTCAGAACATGCCCGAAATTATTTGATTCGTGAAGGCTTGCCGCCAGAACGAGTGATTAAGATTGGCACCTGCATGAAAGAAGTCTTGGGCTACTATATGCCAAAGATTGATCGTTCAAATATTTTGAAAGAACTGAAAGTTCAAGAAAAAGATTACGTTATCGTTAGTCTGCACCGAGAAGAAAATGTCGATTATCCTGAAAATCTAAATAATTTACTCAAAGCGATGGAACAGATTGCAGAAACTTTTAAAAAGAAAGTATTGATCTCTACTCACCCACGAACGAGAAAAAAATTAGATGCAATGGGGTATAAATCGGATCATCCGATGGTCTCTTTTTTGAAGCCGTTTGGCTTTTGTGATTATAATAAATTACAAAAGCATGCTTTTTGCGTCGTTTCAGACAGTGGCACCATTACCGAAGAGTCTTCGATTCTCCATGTTCCTGCGATCACTGTTCGAAATGCGCACGAACGCCCAGAAGGCATGGATGTAGGGACCGTTATCATGTCGGGAACTGATCCAAAGGATATCGTAGATTCAATCAAGGTTGCGACATCAACAAAGTTGGCAGCGATCATTCCTGACTATAATGTTGAGAATGTTGCAGAGCACGTCTTAAAAATTATTATGAGTTATACTCATTATGTAGATCGTTTTGTGTGGCGTAAGAAGCTGTAAGGCATGGTTTTTTGAAAACATATTTGTTTTCTATTTTTGTACGGTTTTTTTTAGCCTTTAGTGGGTTTCTTGTTTTTATTTTAACTGCTTATCTTTATGGAGCCGAAGGCCGCGGAGTCATTGGATATGGAACCTCGCTCTTTGCTATTTTTGGCAGTCTTCTTTCCTTCAATCTTGGCAGGGGATTTCTAGCCGAAACTGTTCAGGACGGCGAAAAGAAACGCCAGTTGATCGGTTCTTTTCTCACGTTGAATTTTATTTTTGGAATGACTGCTATTTTGGCCGGCCTTCTCTATTGGTATTTTTCTTCCACAGGAAGGGAGATGCTAAGCCAAAGGCAAGTCCTTCTTTTTTCTGTGATAAGTGTTTTCTACATATGGACCGCGAATGGAAATTTCTTTTTTTCTTCATTTTTGAAAACAACTTTACAAGAAATCATTATTCTTTCAGTGAGATCACTATTGGTTGTTTTTCTGGGGGCTTTGGTTTTACTTAAAAATCATAATCTCGACTTATTTATTGGTTGGTATGCGGCTATTATTTTTATCGGCGTTGTGGTGGAAAATATTTTTCTTCTAAAAATTTCTCAGGGAAAGCTTCTAAAAAAAATAGATTTCGCGGTATTCTGGCAGATTCTTGATAAAACTTATATTCATCATATTGATAATCTTGCATTCAATATTTTCCCCTTAGTTCTAACGGTGATTTGTGCGGCATATATTTCAAAGGCTGATGTTGGCAGGGTGAACTTTGCGATTCAAATTATTAATATGGTATTTCTATTGGCTCTGACTGCCAATATTCGACTGATGGCTTATGTTTCTGATACTGGTTTCCGCGCGCGGATTTCTCAGTATAAAAAACTTTTTATTTTTACGATGCTGGCATCAGCTGCAGCTATTATTGTTATTTATTTTGGTTTAAACATTTCATTGACGCGCTTGCACTTTCGGCAGTTCGAAGGGGTCGGCGAGTTGTTCCTTATTTCTTCAATGGCCATTCCTGGCTATGTTTTCTATCAATTTTTAACTCCAATTTGGATTGAACTTAAAAAAGAAAAAACTTTAGCAGCGTGGCATGTCCTTAATTTTTTGGTATGCTTACTTTGGACGCCTCTGATTTTGAAAAATTACCAGACTAATGGCGTGATGATTATTTTTGGATTTTTTTATGTCGGAATTTTTCTGATTCAATCAGGGATGTTCTTTAAACAATTTATTTTGAAACCGCATGTATGATATACCCACTAAAAATCTAGTGTTGTTGTCTCAGTCCGTGATTGGACGACGAGCAATAATAAACAACTCGCCACCCCTCTTTCGTGAGGATTGAACCAACGCCAGGGGCAGTAAAACTATATTGGTGAATTGCAAAATTGCAATAGTTAGCCAATCAGGGAAGCGTCTAATATTTTTTCCGGGGGGAGGAATGGGCTTCGGCTTGCGATTAAATAAGAGAGAGATTACTGCTCTTATCCAATCTTCCGAATATTCTGGAGTTTGCACATCTTTAATTTCCCAGCCGGCATTTCGAATACATCTCTGTAAGCTTTGGGCCGTAAAAAGATGTAGGTGTGCCTTTGAATACATTGACCAGGCCCTGCCTACAAGTCGGTGCTCCCAACAATCTGCATTTGGTGTCATGATAAAAAAGAGTCCGCCGGCCTTCACATATTTTTTTGCCGTAGATAAATATAAAGCGGGATCTGCGACATGTTCAATCACATGGCTGCTGTAGAGCGCATCATATTGTTGACCTTCGAGGTTTAGATTTTCCAAAGTCGACTCATAAGTTTTGATTTTAAGATCTTCACGCAAATACTTTGCAAATTTCTTAGCGGTCTCAACGGCCTCTACCTGGAGGCCTTGGTGGCACGCCTGTTGGAGAAATTCTCCAGTTCCTGGTCCAACTTCAAGCAATCGTCCAGATTGCAGGTATTTCCTCACGATCTTCAAACGGACTCTCGCGCGATTTCGATTGATTGCTCGGACCGTCTTATTAAACATGAGATTGTCTTCTTCATAATGCAAGGTCTGCGCTTTTTCAAAAGTGTCAGATAAGTTATTATTTCCGACCTTTTGTTGCTCAAATCCACATGAAAGGCATCGTAAATAGGTCAACTGAAGGGCGGGCTGAACCAGAACCAAGCGACTGCTTTCGCAAACATGACATTGACAATTCTGATTCGCAGTTTCGAGCACGGAGTTCTCCTACTTGAGAGGACATTATATTGTGCAAGTTCATGAAATCAAACTAAAACGATAAGAGTAAGGTCGTAGTTTATTTCGAAACCATCTCCATTGCTTGCTCGCTGACAAGCTTGGATATTTGATCGGCAGATGATGGAACAAGGTGACTCCCATCAAATGTTTCATAGTTTTTTGTGGGGATTTTAACCCAATGACCGCCATTGCTTTGAAATCTGGTTACAAATTCCTGTTCATTAAAGCCTGAAAGCTCATCTTCTACGGTATGAATCTCTTTGGAAGTCGGCATACGAACACCGAAAACGGTCACACCAGATGAAGTGTATTCTTTTACTTTTTTAATAAGCAAATCCTCAGCGTCTTGAGAAAAGGTCTGCTCTTTAAAAATTGCTGTGTAGGATTTCACAGCTTCCGTCGGATCATTCTTTTTCATTTGTGCGGGGGCAAATCCATTACTAAAGTGTTCTTCAATCAAAGCTTTGTCGCCAGCGTCTTCATTATTGTGCTTTTGCAATTTGCGTAAAGAGATAGCCGGAAAATATTTGTCCAGAAGCGTTGGATGTAAAATCGATCGTGCTTCAGCTGGAGGCATTTTTTCATACTCGACCAGTTGTCCATTGCTTGTGGCTCTTGGGGTAAATGAATGTGGTGAAATTCCGATAATTAAATAACGAGGAGATTCTTTGCTCAGTCGATCGTCAATCAATTGAAAGAAGTCGGGACCATAGCCAGCTGAATCATATCCTAAGTTAATTGTTTTAATTCCAAGAGTTTTTTCAAAAGCTACGGGATTGAGGCCACGATAAACTCTAGAGTCCCCAGCGAGAACGCAGTGAAACTGATCATGATCTAAAAACTTATGTGCAAAAAATATTTGCTGCTCTTTTTCATTTTGACTGGTGCCATTGCTAAATTGATTCATCAGCAAGCTGTAGAGTGAAACAAAAACTGCAATAATAAGAAGGCCAAAATAAGTTTTTTTCATAAATTAAAATTGAAAATAAATAAATTGTTCAGAGGGGCCGCGAAGTGCGATTGCTGAAACTGAAAGAATAGCAAGCGCACCAAAATCAAGTGCTAATCTGAAGCGAGGATTCATTTCTGCTAAAAGTTTTTCTCCATAGCGTCCGTACCATTCATAAGCAAAGGCGAGAAGAAGAAGATTTGTATAACTCAGTCCCCATGTTCCTGATTGGAAAGAAAATAGTTTTTTAAGCACAAAGCTTGCTTGCTTAAATGACTCGGCTCTAAAGTAAACCCAAGAAATGACGACTAAAAAGAAAACAAGACCTGTGCTAAGAAATTTTCCGCCACGGAGAGAGGATAATTTTTGCGGCCATTTGGTGAGACGCTCAAGCGACATATAAAAGGCATGCAAAGCTCCCCAAACAGCAAATGTCCACGAAGCCCCATGCCATAGGCCTGAGACAATCATAGTGATCCATAGATTGATGTGAGCGCGAACTTGTCCTTTGCGATCACCACCCAGAGGAATATAAACATAATCTCGAAACCAAGTTGAAAGTGAAATGTGCCATCGTGTCCAGAACTCTCGAAGACTTGTTGCCGAGTAAGGATGATTGAAGTTGACGTTGAAACGAAAACCCATCATTTGGGCAAGGCCGCGAGCAATATCGGTATATCCACTAAAATCACAATAAATTTGTATGGCAAAGCAAATCATCACATACCACCAATAGGCGCTTGAAAAATCACGCCCATTGGTAAAGGCCGTATTCACAATGATTGCCAGGTTATCGGCAATAACTGTTTTTTTAAAATAACCGAGAGCTACAAGCTTGAGGCCGGCAAAGGTCATATCATCTGAAAGCTCTATTTTTTTCGTCAGTTGCGGAAGCAGATTGGCAGGTCTTTCGATAGGGCCAGCGATGAGCCTGGGAAACATTGCTAAGAATGAAAAGTAGTGAAGAATATTTTTGGTTGGAGTCAGGTGACCTTTATAAACGTCAAAGACATAGCTTAAGGATTCGAAAGTATAAAAGCTGATTCCGATGGGTAAAACAGCCAACACACGAGGAAGCTCAACATGGATGGCATTTTTATATCCAAAAAAACTAAGAACAGTGACTGTGGTATTGAGGAAGAAATGAGCATACTTAAAGGAAAATAAAGCTCCCAAATTAAAAAGCAATGAGCCACAAATGAACAATCTTTTCATTCGAATTTGACTGGAATTAAAAATAAGTAAAGCTAAAGTAAAATCAATAATTCCGGTAAGAACAAGGAGCCCCAGAAACTGAACGCTCCACCAGCCATAAAAGAAAAATGAAGCCAGGGTAATAAACAACCAACGAAAGCCGATGTGATTTTTGCCGACAAGCCAAACCGAATAAAAAATGGCAAAAAAGAGAATAAATTGAACGGAGTTAAAGAGCACTCATTCTCCGTAAGCCTTCTTCAGTTGAGAACGGAGGGTGATAATCCAATTTCAAATTGCCCTCCGTACTATCTAACGCCAGAGAGCCATAAAGGCGACTCGCATAATGAGGTAAAGCTTTTTTGAGAAAGAAAAGTAAAAATTGTGGAGGTCTAAAAACCAAAATCTTGCAATTCATACTTTGAGCTAAAAGTCGGACCATTCCTTCGATCGAGAGTGGCCTCTGATCTTGTGGCAGAAAGATTCCGGCGGCGCGTTGTTGAATCACAAGATGAATAAAATAAGTGAGATTTCCCACATAGATAATACTGCGTCGATTTTTGTCATACCTAAAAGGAAGTACCGGAATTTTGTGAATGAGCTTTGCAAGACTTAGAAGATTTCCTTTCGCACCTTCGCCGTAAACCAAAGGCGGGCGAAGAATAGAAATAGTAAAGTCGGTCGTCTGTATGGCGAGCAGATCTTTTTCGGCAGCTAGTTTGCTTTCACCATAAGGGTCGAGGGGGACGCAAGATGTTTTTGGCCCCAGTATTATTTCTGGATGATCAATATCGCCGTAGATTCCATAAACATGTGCGGTGCTCAAAAAAATAAAATGTTTTATGCCAAAGGCTTTGGCCTTTTGTGCGAGAGCAATTGTGAGTTCATAATTTGCTTTAAAGTATTCTTCTCTTGGTGCACCTCGCATCTGATGGACCAGGGCTGCGCAGTGAATAATGGCGTCGACTCCATCTAAAGAAATTTCTGAAATCGGAGTTTTGAGAAGACTGACAGTTTTGATGTCATACTGATCGCGATAATCGGCAACAAATCTTCCCCCCACGAATCCGCTTGCACCTGTGACAAGTATCTTCATCAGTGAGCGACTCCTTTGGCGACAAATACTTTAAAAAACGTCGTGACCATAATTTTTAAATCAAAAAAGAAGGATTGGTTTTCTAAATAATGATGATCAAAGTCGACTTTGATGGGAATTGGCAGCTCGTCGCGACCGTTAATTTGTGCCCAGCCCGTAATCCCGGGGCGAAGTTTTTCGACTCCATACTGAGTTCGTAAGGCGATAAGATCATCTTGGTTGTACAGGGCGGGACGAGGGCCAACAAAGCTCATGTCTCCTTTCAAAACAGAGAGGAGCTGGGGGAGTTCATCTAGGCTTGTTTTTCTTAAAAATTTGCCGATCGGAGTGAGGAAGGTTTCAGGGTTCGTCATTAGATGCGTAGCTAGCTGTGGGGTTTCGGTTTTCATCGAGCGAAACTTAGGCATCAAAAAAATTTGATTGCAGCGGCCGACCCTTTTTGACCAATGCAGTGCCGGCCCATGGGAGGTGATTCTAACCAATACGGCAATCACCAGCAAAGGCAAGGCAAGCAGGGTAAGTAGAATTAAGCTTAAAATGATATCAAAGGATCTTTTGAACATGAGCGTCTTTCGTCGTATAAGCATATCTTTGTTAAAGGCGAATTGAAAATGTTAAAAATTTTAACTTCACTTCCACGTCGGCAAAAGCAACTTTTGATGGTTCTTTGCGACCTTTTCATTCTACCATTTTCTTATTGGGTGGCTTTGGCGCTTCGCCTTAGCACATGGCAGCCAGTCATTCCGGGGATGGCTTTGCTTTTTATTGCGATCCCTTTGATTTCTGTTCCTATTTTCATTCCATTGGGACTTTATCGCACAGTGATCCGTTACGCTGATGAGCGGTTAATGACCACGGTAATCTATGGTGTGTCGTTGACCGTACTCGTTTTGGTGCTTGTTGTCGTAATGATGGGTTTGGTGGGGGTACCGCGGTCTTCTTTTGTGATTTTTTGGCTGCTGGGGATTCTTTTTATCGGAGCGACCCGGTGGCTGGCGCGTCGTCTGATCCGTGGAGTTGAGCGTCGTCAGTTGGTGGAAAAAAGGCAAAAAATTGCCATTTACGGCGCGGGTAAGGCCGGAATTCAATTGGCCATGGCCTTAAGTTCAAGCCCTGAGTTCCATGTCCTGGCATTTTTTGATGATAAAGAAGATCTGCATGGGACCGAGCTTTTTGGGATTCGAGTTCATTCTCCAAGCAAGGCCGAAAAAATCATCGCTGACTTTGATCTTCAGGGTTTGATCTTAGCGGTGCCTTCGGCATCGCGGACTCGTCGTCGCGAAATCATTCAGCAGTTTGAGAAGTTCGGGCTTTCGCTAAAAACTTTGCCGGGAATGGCAGAGCTTGTTGGTGGCAAAATCCGAATCGAAGATTTGCGCGAAGTCGGCATCGAAGATTTGCTGGGGAGAGATCCGGTGCCTCCGAATGAGGATTTGCTCTCAAAATGTATTGAGGAAAAAATTGTGCTGGTGACTGGTGCTGGTGGTTCGATTGGCTCAGAACTTTGTCGACAAATTATTCAGCGAAGACCTTTGAAACTGGTTTTGTATGAAGCTTCCGAATTTGCGCTTTATAAAATTGAACAAGATCTGCAGCATTACGGAACGGAAGTCCAGATAGTCGCTGTGCTTGGTGATGTGAAAGATCAAAATCACATGCAGAGCATCTTGCGTTTACATCGAGTGCAAACCGTTTACCACGCTGCCGCCTACAAGCATGTGCCATTGGTTGAGTGGAACGTCCCAGCCGGAGTTGCTAACAATGTATTGGGAACTTTTTCGGCGGCCAGTGCAGCGCTGATAGAAAAAGTTGAAACTTTTGTTTTAATCTCGACTGACAAAGCCGTGCGCCCCACCAATGTGATGGGGGCGAGCAAGCGTCTTGCCGAATTGGTTTTACAAGCTTTTGCGCAAAGATCAGATAATGGTGGAACAAGATTCTGCATGGTCCGCTTTGGAAATGTTTTGGGTTCCAGTGGTTCTGTGATCCCTCTGTTTAAAGATCAAATTCGTCGTGGCGGCCCGATCACTGTGACTCATAAAGAAGTGACAAGATTTTTTATGACAATCCCTGAAGCCGCGCAATTGGTGCTGCAAGCAGGAGCGATGGGTTCCGGCGGCGATGTTTTTGTGCTCGACATGGGCGAGTCCGTGAAGATTGTAGATCTTGCTCGGAAAATGATTGAGCTCAGCGGGCTTTCGGTCAAAGACGAAAAAAATCCTGACGGCGATATTGCCATTGCCATCACAGGACTTCGCCCTGGTGAAAAACTTTATGAAGAACTTTTGATTGGCGGAAATGTTTCAAAGACGACTCATTCGCGTATCATGCGAGCTGAAGAAAGTTTCTTTCCTTGGGCTGAGTTTGAAACGGCGATCAATGAATTAAGACAGGCTTGTCGAGATCAAGATAGTCTCAAGGCCCGAAGTCTTTTGCACAAATGGGTGCAGGAATACCAAGCAGCCGGGGATTTACATCCGTTATGAAACTTCTTGTCACCGGCGGTGCCGGATATATTGGATCGCATACAGTTCGTGCGTTGCTGAATCTCGGTCATGAGATTGTTGTGTTTGATAATCTTAGCACGGGATTTCGCGAGGCTTTGCCGACTGATGTTGCTTTGATTGAAGGCGACGTGCGTGACAAGAAGGTTCTTGCTACGATGTTTGCACAGCATCGCTTTGAGGCCGTTTTGCATTTTGCTTCGAAACTTGATGTCGCTGAGTCGATTGCTCAGCCCAAAGAGTACGAAGACAACAATGTGAATGGATTTTCTATTTTGCTTAGTGCGCTTGAAGGCCAGCCGATTCGCACGATTATTTTTTCTTCTTCGGCAGCGGTTTATGGCAATGCTCAGAGTGGTCGGCTTGTCTCTGAAAATGGTCCGGTCGCACCCATGAATCCTTATGGCCAAACAAAACTCACTTGTGAGCAGATGCTGAAAGAATTTTGTAAGCGAACAAAAATATCAGGAGTCGCACTTCGCTATTTCAACGTGGCTGGTGCCAGTGTCGATGGCAGCAATGGTTCACGCACGAAGGTTGGAACAACTCTCGTCAAGATTGCCGCTGAAGTGGCCGTCGGCCTACGAAATGAAATGCAAATTCACGGCGCTGATTATCCGACCAAAGATGGAACCTGCATTCGTGATTTTATTCACGTCGAAGATCTTGCCGATCTTCATTTGAAAGCGCTTGAATGGTCTCTCAAGAATCCTGGCTTTGAAATTTTCAACTGTGGTTATGGTCACGGATTTTCTGTGCGCGAAGTGATCACGGCGATGAAAAAAGTGAGCGACGTGGATTTCGCGGTTCATACGGGACCTCGTCGCGAAGGGGATCCCACCGAAGTTGTGGCGGATGTTTCAAAAATGAAAACGGCCTTCGATTGGAAACCTCGCTACGACAATCTCGAAGTGATTTGCCGCTCAGCCTTTGAGTGGGAAAAAAGCCGCTAGGGCTCCCCTTGGACAAAAAAGGACGATCGACGTCGAAAATGGCGCAGTTCAAATTTCCCATTTTCTCGTGTTATTTTAGTAATTTACACGCCGACTTCATAGGTATTTCATTTTTCCGTTTTATATTGTAAAATGTAAATATGAGGTAGAGATGGATTTAGATAAAGCCTTGGCAATCAAAGCTCTTAAAAAACTGGATGATCTTTTAGTTAAAGAATCGCGTGGTCCAATGACCTTGGTTATTGGCGGTGGTGGAGCAATGATTTTGGCTCATGGATTTGCCGGCAAGACGAAAGACATTGATGCCGTGGCCAAAGGTCGATCTGATCTTGTGGAAATTGATGCTGAAACAAAAGCCGTTGCTCAGCAATTAAAGATTGAGCCGGATTGGTTGAATCCTTATTTTTCGACGTTTATTCATTATTTACCCAAAGATTATGGAGACCGACTTTTAAAAATTTACGACGGCATGTCTTTGCATGCGATCGGTCTTGGTGCCGAGGATCTGCTCATCATGAAATTTATGGCGGATCGAGATAAGGATCTGAAGCACATTCGACATTTGATCAAAAGAGGGGCTCGTCTTGAAGTTGTCGAAGAAAGATTGCTTGAGTTGGAAAAGCAAAAGGTTGCTAAGGCGAAAGAGGCTCTCGCTCGGTTTTATGAAATCTGCGAGGAGATGGGTCTATGAAAAAGCCAAGCCAAGTTCTTTCACAAGTAGATCTGGCGCACTTTTACAGTCAATTGAACCACGATCCGTTGTCTATCGACGGAGCGACGCTGGCTTTTGCCGTCGAGCAATCACGTCTTGATCCGCGCTTGGCGGAAATCACTTGTGAGTTTATCAGGGATTACTGGTGGAAAATAGACACGGAAAACTTGAATAAAAAATTACAAAAAATTGCTTGGCCGGAAGCTATTTTGCCAATGATTGAAGAAATTAAAATGAGATGTAAAGGAAGCTCGCAGGAAAAAAAAGAATTTTGTGATTGGGCCGAGCTCGCTTGCGCTAAAATTCAAAATGAATCCAGCCAGCTTTACTTTTTTCATTCTTGGATGCCAGACTCGCTCAGGCTGGAAAGAAATATTCTTGAAAATAAACCTTGGTTTAAAAAGCATCATTTTATCTCTAGTGAAACTTTTTTTAACAAAGATAATCCCAAGGTTCTCTCATTAGGCAAAAAAAGATTGAGCGAAAAAGAAAAATTAAAAATAGATGTGGCTGAATTTGTGCGTGACCAAATTAAAAGCCGGGGAATCGACGTGATCCACGCAGCTCATCTCTTACAGACCGACAAAACGACCATCAGCCAGATCAACAGACTGATGATCAAAAAGCTTTCGCTTGATTTCCTTTACGACATCAAAGAACGACTTCAGGCCTGATGGGTTTTGAAGATGGCTTGCAGGTTTTTGAGCATGCCTTCAAGATCGCGCAAACGCAGTGATGTCGGTCCATCACACAAAGCTTCTTCAGGGCGCGGATGAGTCTCTAAGAAAATTCCGTCGACTCCCACAGCCATTGCGGCGCGCGCTAGAGGCCACACCATTTCACCACGTCCACCGGATGATTCGCCTGTCGCACCCGGAAGTTGAGTCGAATGCGTGCAATCCATGATCACCGGAAATCCAAGATTGCGCATTTCGATGAGGCCCGTCATGTCGTTGATCAAACGGTTGTAACCGAAAGTGGTTCCGCGCTCGCACAAAAGCAAATTTGAATTGCCGGCTTTCACAGCTTTGTTGGCAATCGCTTTCATATCCCACGGAGCTAAGAACTGCCCTTTTTTAATGTGAATCACTTTCCCAGTTTTTGCGACTTCGACCATGAGATCGGTTTGTCTCGACAAGAAAGCAGGGATTTGTAGAACGTCAGCGACTTCAGCCACGGGGCCGACTTGAATTGTTTCATGCACGTCAGTTAAAAGAGGAACACTCAATTGCGATTTAATTTTATCAAGACTTTTCAAAGCAGAGCTCACGCCAGGCCCACGAAAAGATCCTGAGCTTTGACGATTGGCTTTATCAAATGAACATTTCAAAATCCAGGGAATACCTAGTGCATGAGTGACTCGCTTGATTTCTTTTCCGGTTTCAATGACCAAGCCTTCGTCTTCGATGATGTCGGGGCCTGCAAACAAAACAAAATTTTTGCCATCGCCCCAGGTGTAATCACCGAAAGGAGTTTTCATCGTTACTGGTTTTGCGAGGGGCCCAAATCCTGTTTTCATTTCACGGCCTTTTTCACTTGCTCGATAATGTAGTCTTGCGACGCCTCTGCCAAATCAGGATACATCGGAATGCTGATCACGTGTGCCGCTGCCCAACGTGAATGTTGCAAATCACCCACTGACTTATTGGCGTGAGTTTTATACCACGGTTGATCCGGCATAATGCGAGGATAGTGAATGCTTGTTGGCACTCCCACTGCCGTCATGGCTTTTTGAAAAGCATCGCGGTCATGCAAAGTCAGAGTGTACTGCGCCCAAGCACTTTGGTGTCCCGCTGCCACGTAAGGAAATGAAAAATCTTTTGCCGTGAGGCCAGTAAAACCTTCAGCATATTTGCGAGCCACGCGCTCACGTTGTTCGAGCTCCCAAGGATATCTGGCCATTTTTGCCGACAAGATCGTGCACTGAAGAGTGTCCAAGCGGCCGTTAATTCCTAGGCGAGTGTGATAGTAACGAGACTCGGAACCGTGCTCGCGGATTTCTTTCATGACTTTTGCCAGAGCGTCGTCATTGGTAAAAATCGCTCCGCCATCGCCGTAACAACCGAGAGGTTTTGCCGGGAAAAAACTTGTTCCTGAAGCGATGCTCATTGAACAACTGCGATGACCTTTGAAGCTGGCACCAAAACTTTGTGCGGCATCTTCAATCACATGAATTCCATGTTTTTTTGCAATCGCATTGATGGCTTCCATGTCAGGAAGTTGTCCGAACAAAGACACCGGCATGATCGCTTTTGTTTTTGGCGTGATCGCTTTTTCAATTTGCTTCGGATCAATATTGAAAGTTTTTGGATCGATATCGACGTACACTGGAGTGGCTCCAGCAAGCACAATCACTTCGGCGGTTGCGATAAATGAAAAAGCCGTGGTGATGACTTCATCGCCAGCGCCAATGCCTAAAGCCATCAATGGAACAAGCAGAGCGTCTGTGCCGCTGGCAATCGCTAAGCAATGCTTCACACCTGTGAAGTCAGCCAGTTTTTTCTCGCACTCGATAACTTCTGGACCATTGATGAAGGCACCATGGTCGAGGACTTTTTGGATGCGCGCATCGATGTCAGTCTTCAGGGCTTTGTATTGAGTTTTTAAATCTAAAAAAGGAATTTGTGGATTTGCCATAGTTTGTTTCTCCTTACGCATCTTTAAGTGCAATGGCCTTGAGCTTCCAAGAATCCCACAGAAAATCGAGACTTGTCTAGAGTGTTTAAAAGCCACAATTCTTCGGAATTATAAATAACACTTTCCATCAAAACCACATGACAAGACAAGCTAATCTGTGTGACTTTTAGCACTCGGAGGCAAGCGATGATTCCGGTTATTTTAAGCGGGGGAAGTGGGACAAGGCTGTGGCCGGTTTCACGACGAAATTTTCCAAAGCAATTCTGCGAATTGTTTGATGAGCCATTACAAAACCAAACTCTCAAACGTCTTTCCATTTTTGGAATGCCTTGGATTCTGACGTCCATGGAGCTTCGTGAGTTCACTGAGAAAAAGGCCAAAGAAGCAGGGTTTCAGGCGCGTGTCATTTATGAACCTATGAGTAGAAATACCGCTCCAGCTATTGCAATGCTTTGTAAGATTTTGGAGTTGGAAAATAAGGATAAAGAAATAGTCGGAATTTTTCCTGCGGATCATTTGATTGGAAAGACAGACATCTTTACTTCGGCAATTGAGCTTGCTGAAGCAGCAGCTCGGGAAAATAAAGTTGTTACTTTAGGTTTAAAGCCAACTGAGCCCGCAACCGGGTATGGATATATTCAAACAGAGGCGCAGCCGTATAGTTATAAGAAAAAACTATCGACTTATTCCGTTTTGAAGTTTCATGAAAAACCAAGCCTTGAGATGGCTAAGGATTTTCTTCGTGACGGGAATTTTTATTGGAATGCCGGAATTTTTGTTTTCTCCGTTCATTTGATGATCGAACTTTTTGAAAAATATCAGCCTCAAATTTGGGACGTGGTTTCACTTTTAAAAAAAGATCTTTCAAATATTAAAGAAATCTATTCGCAGTTATCTTCAATTTCTATTGACTACGCGATCATGGAAAAGCTCACGAGTCAGGAGCTTCTTTGCGTCCCCTGTGATCCCGAATGGAGTGATGTCGGATCTTGGGATGCTGTTGCAGAGGTTTACGAGCGAAGTGGTAAAACGCGGGGTGAGCCTTTTGAAATCGATAGTTCTAATAACTTCGTCTTGCCTCGGCAGGATAAAAAATATGCTTTCGTGGGAATCGATGATTTGATTGTTGTTGATACTGAAGATGCTTTGCTCATCGCAAAAAAAGGCGAAACTCAAAATGTGAAAGCTGTTGTCGATAGAATCGGCAAAGAATATCCGAAGCTCATTCAAGAACACGTTTTTGAAGAGCGCCCTTGGGGTCGTTTTGAAATTTTGCGAAATCGGTCTCACTTCAAATCAAAACTTATTTCCGTCAACCCAAGTCAGCAAATCTCTTATCAGTCTCATGCACGGCGAGAAGAACATTGGGTGATTGTAGCTGGTGCTGGTGAGCTAACTCTTGACGACAATGTCACTGTAGTTAGCAAAGGAAACTCAGTCAAAATTCCGCAAGGGGCCAAGCACCGCATTCGCAACACAGGCTCGGAGCCTTTGGAATTTATCGAAGTTCAGCTCGGTAGCTATTTCGGCGAAGACGATATCACCAGATTTGAAGACGATTATAATCGCATCTAAAAAACGGCGCGCCTCATAAGAGACACGCCGTTCAGAGGGATTTCAGAGCAAACGGTACGGCGTACTGTTTAGGATTTAACGTCTTTTTTGATTTCTTGTTTGTCTTTTTGCAAGCGACGTTTTGCTTGGTGTTTGTTGCGACGAGCTTCTTTTAAAGCTTGTTTGTCTTTCTGTAATTGCTCGGTGTTGCCGCCGGCTTTGTCTTTTACGACATTTTCTTTGGCTTCTTTGATGTCTTTTTTATCTTGTTGCAGGTCTTTGCGATCTTGCTCAACGCGAGTTTTGTCTTGAGAGACAACGCCGTCTTGAGCAAAAACAGGAAGAGCCATCAACAGAGACAGAGCGATCAGGACCACTTTCACGTTTTTCATAACCGACTCCTTAGCGCCAACGGCGCTGGTTTATATATGCGCACTTTGTGTGCGACTTGTTTCATTAGGACCAGATTACCGCAGAGACCTCAATTCCCGATGAATCCAGCATTAATTGTTTTTTACAAAGGTGTCTTAATTTGAGACACTTTTCGCACAACATGGCGAACAGACTGTCTTTTAAAAAAATCTGGTGGATCTCATTATTTGTGAAAATGGTCCTGGCGACCTATCTTCCAATGAATCCTGATGAGGCTTATTACTGGGTCTGGTCGCGCCATCTCCAGCTCAGCTATTTTGATCATCCACCTTTTGTGGCGTGGCTTTTTTATCTCGGCCATATTTTCGAACCTCTGGCCGCCGTCGGAATTCCCAATGCGGTGAGATGGCCGACAGTGATCGCGGGACATTTGGTGCTGGCCGTGTGGTTTTTGGTTTTTAGACACATTTTCTCGAGTGAAAAAATCAAAACCTGGATGTGGCTGATGCTTTTTTCACCGCTGATGGGATTTGGTTCGATCATCGTGACTCCGGATATAGCAGTCGTTCTTTTTTGGTCGTTGGCGATTTTATTTTTTCAACGAGCCGAAGAAAAAGGCGATGCCTTGAGCTATATTCTTTTAGGTATCAGCTTAGGTCTCGGCTTTTGTTCGAAGTATCAAATTGTGCTTTTTATCCCGAGCGCTTTGCTTTATTTGTTCATGGAAAAAAAATGGCAAGTCATTCGTTGGCGCTGGCTCCCACTGACGATCGTTTTTGGTTTTTTAAGCTGCTTGCCGGTTTTAATTTGGAATTATCAGCACGAGTGGATTTCATTTTTATTTCAGCTCAAGCATGGTCTTGAGCGTGAGACCTACGATCCATCTTGGATGTTCAGTTATCTGGGCGGCCAAATCCTGATTTTATTTCCTCTGGTTTTGTGGGCAGCCCTTTGGGGAACCAAGCACTGCCAAAAACAATATCACTTTCTGATTTATTTTGCCTGGCTGCCGTTGATTTTCTTTTTTATCTCATCATTTCGAGCCGTGGTCGAAGCCAATTGGCCAATCATTGCTTATCCCGCCGTTTTTGCTTTGGCGCTTTCGCATCCACAAATTGAGCGCTGGACAAAATGGGCCGCGATTTTTTTTGGAACTCTCGCTGTAATTTTATTATCGGCCATTTTTATTCCGCAGTTGCGAAACTTGAATGAAAAAATTGATGAGCCTTTCATGTACAAGGCCGTCGCTGAGCAGGTGCGCGGCTATCAGCCGCTGTATACACAGACGCATCAACTGACCTCGATGATTTCCTACACCTTAAAAGAAGATGTTTACAAACTGCGTGGAATCAATCGCTTTGATTTTTTTGACATGATCCCCGAAAGCATTCCGAGCACACCTGAATTTTATATGGTCGCTCGCACAGGAGCTGTGATGCCAGCCTGGGTCGCTGAGGCGGGTTATCACATGCTCCGAATCAAACCCGTAGCACCGATCTATGAGCTACTGAAATTCAGCAAAGACGCCAAAGCTATCGAGAGCTCGCGCTAAAAGACAACAACAGTTTGAAAAGGCTTCGATGCAGGAACAATCAAGAAGAGGGTCAGCTTCCAAGGGATGCTTCAGAGCAATACCAATATATCGATATTTTTATCGATATATTGGTATTAGCAATGGAGAGGTTAAGGCGATTGTTCCTGTGACAAAATTCTTTAACCCAAGTTCTGCCGACAGGAAGTCGGCAGAAGCCCGCCAAGGATGGTAGCTTCGCGCCAAGCTCAGCCAAAGACTCAAGCCAAATGCTTCAAAACTTTTTGATAAACAGAGTCCGCCGAAATTACCTGCAAGCAGCGATTGTCAGTGCAGGGAGTTTTGCGATGATTAAATGCACTCACGCAAGGCGAGCACGCCAGGTTCGAATAGAGTGGGAAGAAATTCCCCAGTGAGCCATAAAGTTTTGGAGTTTCCGGTCCAAAAAAAACATAAGTCGGAATATCGGTGAGGCTTGCAAAGTGCGCGGGGCCTGAGTCATTACTGATCATCACTCGCGATAAAGTATAAAGTGCGGGGAGATCCTCAAAGCGAATGGCTCCGGCAAAATTAATCAGGCGATCGCGTCGGGTCTCGACCCGAATTGGATCGACTTCCGCTTTTTCCATGGGAGATCCCGTAAGCAAAATCATTGCTGTGGGGTCTTGATCCAAAATTGTTTGCGCCAGTTTCACGTAAGAAGCCTGTGGCCAGCGACGTTGCGGTAAAAACTCGCCACCCGCGCAGTTCATGATGATCCACTTCATGCGCTCGGGTTGAGAGGCATGTTGCGAGAGAGCTGATTTGACTCGTTCAATGGCCTCGGCCGTCACTTTGATTTTTAGCGGATGAATTTCGTTGTCTTTGATCTCGCCTTTAAAAAACGGAATGTCTTCATGCTCGGCAAAAGTGGTTTTCACCAGCGCCATAAAATTCTTCGCGATATGAATATGGGGATTGTAGGCCACTTTGCGTGAGAGAACGGCGCCTCGGTAAAGGCCTTCCGCATGAAATTTATGAAAGCCCACGCGTCTGCGACAGCCACTTGCGGCGGTCAAAAGTGATGAAAATCGTGAGAACAGTTCGAAGTCGACCACGGCATCGATTTTTTTCGCCCGAGTCCACAGCAAAAAGCGAAAAGAGTCCCAAACAAAAAGCAAAAGCTTATCTTCGCGGAGCAAGAAGATATTCGAGTCCGGAACAGTGCCAACCAATCTGAGGCTTGCCACATTTCGTTTAAAAATCGCAAAGTAGATGTCGGCTCCTTGAGAGCGCGTCCAACGCAGTGATGAGTCGCCGATAATGGCGCTGCCCATTTCAGAAAGTTGTAAAAAAAGGACTCGGCGTGGTTTGGCGACGGCCTGGGAACGCCCACGGAATAGATCATGGAAGCAGTCTGCCAGTTTCACCCACAAGGACACGAGGAAACACAGTGGAACTCCTACATAATAATCAATAAAGCGCATGGTATCGACAGACATCGTTGAAAATCCTTCGTCTTTTCAATATAACAATGGGACGAAGGGGTCGTCATGCAAAAAAAATCACTGTTTCAATCAGGAAATGTCTTATTGATAGCGGTTTTGTGTGTGGGGCTTGGGGCCTGTAACTTTTCAAGCCAAGATGTTTTGAAGAGTGGAACTGAAGACACCTCCGCCAGCGGTGTTGTTGTCGGAATTTTGGGCGCAGCAATTCTGGCTGGAAATCCCACCACCGCATTTTCTGATAATAACTGCCCTACCGTAAAGACCAATTCTGGAGTGGGCTGCACCAATGAAACCAACGCGGTCAATTTAACTTATAATGTCTGCTCTTACGGAGCCAGTTCAGGCGGTTGGTCAGGAACTTTGCAAGTTGCCAGCGCAGGACTGACTTGTGGCACAGCAGCTTTGCCAAACACAGCGAGCTTTCAATATGTCACCGGCTCGACACCTTCCTTTGGGACTCATTACAGTTCTTATGGAACAGCGACGACCATCGACGATGTCACGGCAAATCTTCATAACTTTGATTCGGTTGTCATTGCTCCAACCATCGGAGCGGGTTACGGCGTCAGCATGAATTACGCGGCCGGAGTTCCCAGTGGAGTGGCAACGATCAATCGTCATTTGACAACGAACTCGGTGAATTATTCGGTGACGGGAACCGCATCTTTGTCTTCAGCCGGCGGCACCACGACGGTGGGGGCGACATCGCTGAAGGTTTACAACAATCTTTTTGGCGTGGTCGGAACGGCAGCATTTACCGGCGTCACCTACAACAATACTTGTTGTTATCCGGTGAGTGGTTCAGTCACTACAACTTTTGCAGCCGGAACGACGCAAACAATACCGTTCAATGCCGCTGGTGCAGCCTATCTTTTAAAGCCAGAGACTCTGACTTTTTCAGCGACCTGCGGCTCGGCGACTTTGCTTGATCCTTATGGATACACTTCACAGGTTGTCCTGACTCATTGCTATTGATTTTAAAACAAATTTAAGCGAAATATAGAAAGTCTTTTTAAAGTGGTGCCATAGCTCAGCTGGATAGAGCAACTGCCTTCTAAGCAGTAGGTCGTACGTTCAAGTCGTACTGGCGCCACCAATTCTTACAGACGGACTGTAAGGAAAGGTGAGGAACATGGGCTTGCTAAAAATGGTCCCCAATCCAGCCATGAATCAATGGGCTCAACAAAAAGCCGTGGAAGTTTTGAACTCAATCCCTTCGCAAAATTTGATTTTAGAAGCCTATCTTTTCGGCTCTGCCATTGATGGCGTTTTCACTCCCGACTCGGATTTGGACTTTGTTATTGTTGCCAAGGACGAAGCCGCCATTAAACAGCTGCAGAAAGAAGTTTATAGTCCCAGATTTACCGACATTGCGATTGATTGGATTTTCAAAACAAAAGAGTCTTTTGACGAGCGAAAAGATTTTGGTGGAGTTTGCTTCATCGCTTTTCATAGCGGAAAGAAAATGCGATGACCACTCCTCATCTAAAAAAACAGCTTTTTCCTAAAGAATACGCCAAAGAACTTTTGAAGATTGCCAAGGGCGACCTAGATTCTGCTTTAGGACTTTCCAAAATCAATACAGGCCGCCCCGAAAACATTGTTTTCCTGGCTCAACAGTCCGTTGAAAAATCGATCAAGTCGGTTCTTGTTCATCTTCAAATTGCTTTTCCACTGGTTCACGATTTGGGAATTCTGATTGCTCTCTTACCTGATGATAAAGCTCCGGCGGAAGGATTTGCTCTTACAGAGTTAAATCCTTTTGCATCCGTTCGTCGTTATGAGGAAGGACGAATTCCTCTCGCGACAGAGGAGATTAAATCTTCTCTAGAAGTTGCTCAAAAAATCATTCAATGGGCCACGGCGACCATCACCGACTAAAGTCTAAGAAAGTGATTGGCGATGAGTTCGCGTTGCTGGGAGCAATGCGGCCTTTCTAAAATGGGACATGCTGATCACGCTTTTGCTGACGACATTGTCTATTGCTTTTGCTCAATCGCCGTCGTCATCGGTAGTGATGCCGGATTGGAGTGAGGGCGCCGTTATTCCTGCGGGCGGTCGACCGAATATTTATCAGTGGTCCTCGGAAGATTTTTTTACTTATCAAAAAGCTGGAAAAATTCATGCTCAGGTTTATCCGGTCACGGTGACTGGGCTGTTGCCACCGTATGAGCCGCTGAAAAAAATTGTCACTGACAGTTTGTTGGCAAAGCTTGGTTTGCATCCTTATCCCGCTGTGTCTGATCAGGGAGTTTATCAAGTTCCATATCCTGGCGATGTTCGACCGCAAACGCGGATGGGATTGAGTCTGATTGAGCGCGATGGGGCTCGCGGATTTACTTTTTCTTGTGCCGCTTGCCACTCGGCCAATTTGTTTGGCAAGACGGTGCTGGGCATGACCAATCGGTTTCCGCGGGCCAATGATTTTTTTGTGAAGGCCAAAGAAGTTTCACCAATCATTGATCCGTGGCTTTTTCAAAAAACCACGGGTGCCACAGATGCTGAAGTCGAACTGCTTTCTGAGATGAAACAAAATATTCGCCGCGTGGGAGTGAAAGAGCCTTTGGTTTTGGGTCTTGATACGTCACTCGCCCAAGTGGCGCTGTCACTCGATCATCGAAATGCCGACGCTGAGGCAACACCTTCACATTGGTATGAGTTTTTTCCGAGAGATGACAAATTTCTCAGTCATCATCCGGCGGATTCAAAACCTGCGGTGTGGTGGAATTTAAAATACAAAGATCGCTGGCTGTCCGATGGCAGTGTGATTTCGGGAAATCCAATTTTCACCAATATCATCTGGAATGAAATTGGCCGAGGAGCCGATCTTACCACTTTAGAGAGTTGGCTGGCTGACAATGGCAAAATAATTCAAGAGTTGGTGACGGCCGTTTTTTCTTCCGAGGCTCCGAGATTCACTGATTTTTTCCCAGCCGAGCAAATTGATCTGCCATCGGCGCAAAAAGGCGAGAAACTTTTCAATCAGAACTGCGCTCACTGTCATGGTGTTTATGAAAAAGCGTGGAGTCTTCCAAACGCCGATCAACTCTCAGCCCAACAAAAACTTGAAACCACCTTGGTGCGCCCGCTCACGCACACACCTGTGGTGGATGTTGGCACAGATCCTTTTCGTCGATGGGGGATGAAGTCTTTAGAAAGACTGAATGATCTTTCGATCTCGCAAAAAAATGGCATCGTTATCAAAGCGCAGAGTGGTTATGTGCCACCGCCTCTTGTGGGAGCGTGGGCTCGGTGGCCGTACTTTCACAATAATTCGGTTCCCAGTCTCTGTGCGGTTTTGACGGTGGGAAACAAGCGTCCCGTTGCTTACTATGCAGGCGAAGCCAATGATCCCAAAAAAGATTTCGATGCCGCTTGCAACGGTTATCCGTTGGGAGCAAAAACGCCGATGGCGTGGAGAAAATCAGAATTTTATTATGACACTCGCCGTGAAGGCATGAGCAATCAAGGTCATGATCAGAAAATTTTATTGGATTCGTCAGGGCGTGAGAGATACTCGCCCGATGACAAGAAAGCTTTGATTCAATTTTTGCAGACTCTTTAATCACATTCAACAGCGGCTTGAATCGTGCAAATAAAGCGACCCGAAAGCAGACTTTGATTTTCAAAAGCGCATTGCGGTTCTGTGTAGGTCAGCGAAGTAAGAAGCACGTGACCGTGCTTTTGGTTTTCACAAATTTCATTGGCAAGTCCAAGGCATTGGCCTTTTGCCATATCGACAGCCATAAATTTATTTGCCGCTAACTCGTCAGCGGAGCTTGCTAAACTGACTGATTCTGAAAGGCCGCGCCCCGAAGTGTGCAGCATTTGCGACGCACTGGCTTCTGAGGTGAGGCTTAAAATGCTGACCAGCAAAAACAAAAGCAAGGACAAGAAATGAAGGATTCGATTTTTTTTCATACAACAACCTCGAATGGTTTGAATTATCGAATAGAAGCGCGAAAACTAAAACTGTTCGCGCTCACTTGTCCGGCTTGCAAAGGGAAAACGTAAAGACAGGTCACGTCGACTTGATAACGACTGGCCATCTCGTTTAAGAATTCAAGAGTCACTCCTTGTTGTGCGGACGAGGCCTTTGAAACCACACAGCGAGCATTGTTTTCAGCACCAACGAAGACGAGGAACTGATCTGATTTTCCGTCGCCAGTGGACAAGGTCTCGATATCAGCGTGAGCCAAATGGCCAAGGCTTGCGCAGGAATTGGGAGCCGCGCCCGTGCAGCGAATCGCCAAAGTGGATGGAACTGTCGGAGCTGCCATCGCGCTGACGCTAAGACCAAGCAAAAGCAAAATCATTTTCATAGGTGGCCCTCATAAAGATATTCAAAATCGGATTTTAGAGGGCGCGGAGAGAAAGTAAATTTCTTTCGTCAAGCAGGAGAAGCGATTGTAAGTATTTTGGGTTTGTCTAAAACTTTGACAGAGCCGAAAACAAAGCGGGCCCACTCATCGTTATTGGAAATAACAATGAACGAGCCCTAGACATTAAACACTGAAAGCGTCTTTCAATGATTAATGTTTGTCAGATGATGTCATATTTTTTTGAGAATCTTTTTGTTGGCTTTTTTGTTGATCCCAGGTCGCGCGTTGAGCGTCTTTCGAAGAGCTGCCTTGAACATCAGGAGTTTCGCGTTCCGGTTGTTCCGGTTCAAAACTGCTGCTGGGTCGATTTGCTTGTTTGTCATTGCGTGGTTGTTGCGATGAGCTTTTTGATGGACCAGATTGATTGTTGTCGATAGCCATAAATCCTCCTTGGATGGTGTTAAGTCTGCAATCCCATTCACAGCAAATAGCTCGCCAGTGGATTTTTCTCTTCAGATGAAAATAGCGCCGAGTTATTTCTGTGCCGAGTGGAAGATTGCCTCAAGCCGGGGAGAAATTGCCTCATGCAGATCTTTTATTGCTTCGACAAATAGAAAATGAGAACTTCATTCGAGGAGTTTTACCGATGAATATCTATTTGATCTATCCCATGTTCGTGATGGTTTTACTGACCGTCGTGGTGATGCTGACAATGCTGATGAGTCGCATCGCCGCCGTTCGCAGCGGAAAGCTCAGTGTGCGCTATTTTAAAACTTACAATTTTGGCGAACCGCCAGAGCAAGTGATCAAAAGTGGCAGACACTTTTCCAATTTGTTCGAGCTGCCAGTGCTTTTTTATGCGGGTTGTTTGGCGGCGATGATTCTGCCGATGAATGATCGATGGACATTGGCATGGGCGTGGCTGTTTGTGCTCGCAAGATTGATTCATGCGGCGATTCATTTAGGATCCAACAAGCTTTCACCAAGAATGATGAGCTATGCCTTGGGATGGATTGCTGTGCTCGCTCTGTGGATTGATATTGTGGTCGCAGTCACGACACATTTGAAATAAGAAATTAGCTAAAAAATTAGTGAGTCATTAATTCAGGATTGCCGAATCGATAGCCAAGACGAACTCCGACGTTCCAAAGTTGGGGAACTGACGGGCGCTGAAAGTTTTCAATGTCTGAATAAAAAGTAAGGTCTGATCCGACCTCCCACAGAGAGGCCACTTGATAAGTGAGGCTTGCCGGTTTGAACGTCGTAAACCACAGCTGATGATTGGCCATGGTGTGAATATAAGAGACTGACGATGAAGCGACGTAACGCAATTTATCGGAGAATGAGTAACTGCCACCGAAAGATGTTGAAGCGCGACCGTCTTGGCGATCAGCCAAAATGATATCGATAATATCTGGAGAAAAAGATGGCACCGAGCCCAAGCCACCGCCGCCTTCATGCTCATGAGTTTCTGGCGATGATGACTGGCGAACTCCAGTTTTACCAGCACGAGGTGGTGGAGTGTTTTGATAAATCACTTTCGAGCCACCGACTCCCGCAAATAAACTCCATTTCGGACGATGATAATTCAGACTGGCGCGCAGGAAAGCCCGAGTTAGCTGATGCTCAGTCAGACTTCGCTCCGTGGTGGGGATCGACAGATTCAGCATCGTGCGATGGCCCCAGCCAAGATCAGGAGCGCTGATATGACCCACTCCAACACTGGGATCGAAAAAATGAAAAGTGTCGGTATAGATCTGCATGGCGCTCAATTGAAAACCGTCATCAAAGCGATAGGCATAATGAGCCGCTAAAATTTCACCTGGCAAAGTGAAGTCCGGCCCATTGGGATTGGCAATCGTGCGGGCTTCTGGCGAATCCAAACTTTGCAGCCCCGAAAGACTGACAAGCTGATGCTCGGTGAGACGAGTGGCGCCCATGGCAGAAAAGTAACTCATGTTAGGAAGAGTGGTGTTCTCAGACATTTGCCCGCTGTCATCCGAGCTTGAATTCTTCGTGTTGCGATAATCATTTCTTTGCCCCGCATGCGAGGTCAGAAGCGAAGCTTTGATCAAATAAGTTTTTTGCAGGGGAGAGGTTGGCAGTTCAATGCTGGTGCTGGAAGTTCCGTTGGCGTTGGAGCTGTCGGTTGTTGTGACGGGCGTACTTTCTTGCGGAGGAAGTGAAAGCGATGAACTTTGCGCCACCGCGATCGCAGCACTCGCCGACATCAAAATAAAAACCAGGATTGGTGATATCATCACCGAAAGACTTTTTGGCACTCGTCCCCTCACAAGTTCAAAACGCTCTTTATTGAGTCCCATTTGCTGCTAATAAAAGCAACAGAAGAAATAAGGAACTTGAATTATGGAAAGATGGAAAAACCAGTTTTGCTGATTAATGACTTAACTTGCCTTACGAAACTTATTGCCAGCTAAAATTTGAATGAGGCCCGCAAGTTCAAGCCCGCGCTTCCCGAACTTCTGAGAGATCTTGTGAATGGCTGCTGGTTCGTACTTGTTGCTGGTGAGATAATTGTGAATGACTTCTGATGTAAGCTGGCCAAATTTTTTTTCAAAATATAAAACTTCAAATAAGGCGCGTTCGACAGAGTAACATTTGAGTTTAACTGAGTTGATTTCCAAAGAAGTCGTGTTGAATATCTTGTTGGTGCGGTAAACGCTGATAAGATCCGTACTATTGCGAAGCTTTGAATCTGTATCAACATCTATGTCGATAACTGAGGGCTGATCTGTGGTGAGTTTATAATGATAGAGGAGAGTCCTTTTTGAAATCACAGCGCCACGATAGAATTTCTTAATGATTGCAAAAAAAGCCTGATTTGATGGAATGTCAGGAGTGGTATAAAAAGCTCTAGAAATTTTCTCGATAGTTCCAGCTTCCACAGCACGTTTAACGCTCATTTTAGAGCCAAAGATTCTCTCTAGCTCAGCATGCTTATAAATTCCTGAGAGTAATTTGATATTTTTGGTTTTTTTCTTCACGTTACTATTTTAGCTAAAAATATACTATTTTGCAATATTAGTAAAAATTGATAGGTATTCATTGGTAATAACAATAAGTTGAGATAGATCTTTTGGCAGATGTGAGGCATCTTTATAGACTTTCTTCTGGATGTATTCCTTCCAAGCCTTTTTCATTTGCCTATTGATCCATTTGGGGTCTAACGAAAGTTCTATCTCTCTTTCGGCGGCGATTTTTTGAATCAGTTTGGCGTCAATATTTTGGTTGGCCTTAGCAATTCTGTAGAGGTCATCAAAATCTTTCATACGCGTATTACCTCCAGCAAAGCGATGGCAGGACGCCACCTTATCAACAATAATATTTTCAAGGCTGGCCACCGTAACCTGCGCATTAGCGAGTTTTATCCTCTTGCTGTGAGTTTTAACTGCGAATACGACATCAATCCCAAATGGATTTGTTGAGCCTTCCGCAGTTAGAAATTCCATTTGCACTGCTAAGCCAGATTTTTCATCAGTTTTAACTGCATTGTGAGTTTTGACTGAAAAAGCACAGTCATCAGTCTGAACACTTGAAAAGTCTTTTAAGACTTGCTCGATTTCTAGTTCTACGTCAGTTGTAAAATCGACATCAACAGTAGATCTTGGCGTCCTAATGTAATGCCAAAGTAAATTTCCACCTTTGAAAATATATCTATTAGGGGCTACTAATTGAAGCTCCTCTACAAACTGCATAATCACGAAGCGAGTCATGGCTCTTGGGCCATACTCGCCAGTATCAGCCTTCCATTTTGCAAAATTCTTTTTAAAATTTCCCATTCTTAATTCCCTTTATGATCTGCAAAGCATCCTGGTTGGATATTGTGGTTGTCGAGGTGATGCGACTTTCTTTTTGTCATCTTTATTAATTTTATCCATGAGATCTTTCGGTGGTGGCTGGCGACCGAGTTCTTCCAATTTATTTGCCAATTTTCTTCCAGCTCCCTTTTTGGGGATGTTTATTTTTTTGTCCATAAAAGCCTCCTCGCTTTTTATTCAGTTGTACTATGCACAGTCTGAACCGTCTAAGTACCTCAATTGACTGTGTTAGACCTCGGCGGGATTCGTTTCTCGGATCTGCAAGCTTCGAGAGATCGAATTGTCGTCCCGACTATGGGAACTGGTCTCGCCAATGCCTAGCGAGCATCTAAAACTGAAAGCAAGTAGATCGGAGGACAGGATGTCTTTGCTACCGAAATTCAGTTTGTTTTTACTTTTTGCCACCATGATAGCTGTCGCTTGCACGGGGGGCGGAGGAAGCGGCTTTAGCAGCGGATCTTCGCCAGCAAGTCATAATGTTTTGGTCAGCTTTCCAGCCAGTAAAGAAACAGCAGTGAAAACCGGTGGTGGATATAAAATCTATGTCGGGACGATGGCAAACTTTAGTCTGGGAGTGGCCGTTAAGACGGTGGATCTTTCAGGATCTTCGGCAGTGAATGGACAAATTCAAGCAACAATAACGGGTCTCACGACAGGTTCTTATTTCGCAAAAATTCAATCCTACAGTAATTTAATCGATCCCAATACGTCGAGCCCATCTGTATCGGCTTTATCAGATGAGGTGAGCTTCAATGTTCCATAAAATTTCTCAATTTTTATTTTTGCCGCTGATTATGTTTTCCATTTCAAGTTGTGATTCGCAATCACAAAAAACTCAAACTTTCGCCAGCACTCAAAAATCCGAATATGTTCCAGGCGAAGTCATTGTTTCATTAAAACCTCAGACTCGAAAATCCCAACTGAACATCGCATCCAGCATTGACGGAGCCGATGATTTCCAAGTCCAAGACGTCACGACTTTGGATTACTCGGGACGATTCTTGAAATTGAAATTAAAACCTGCGGAATCTATCGAGACGGCGATCTCGCGATTGCAACAACAGAACAACATCGAGTTTGCACAGCCGAATTATATTTACCACACGACAGCAGTGCCGAATGATCCGCAGTACTCGCGACAATGGGGTTTGAAGAATACGGGACAGACGGTGACAGGAATAAATGTGCCTCAAGATCAAATTTTGGCGGAGCAAAATCCGGGAATTTCCGGCGATGATATTTCCGCCGAGAAGGCATGGGACATTATTACCGACTGCTCAGGTGTTACTATTGCTGTCCTTGATTCCGGTGTAAAATTAGATCACGAAGATATTGTGAACAATCTTTGGAGTGATCCCTCAGGACACAATGGCTACGACTTCGTCGACAATGACAACTTACCTAACGACTTTTTTATGGGGCATGGGACTCATGTGACAACGACAATTGCTGGAGAAGGTAACAACGGTAAAGGCTCGACGGGAGTTTGTTGGAAGGCGAAAGTGATGCCGGTTCGAGTTCTTGGCAATGATGGAAGTGGAACAACAGCCACTGCCCTTGCGGGAATTTCTTATGCTGTAACAAATGGTGCGAAGATAATCAATATGAGCTTTGGGGGAGGGGCTTTTGACCCTGCTGAATATGCTGCAGTCCAAAGTGCAACGAATACTTTATTTGTTGTTGCTGCTGGTAATTCTAGCACTGACAATTCAACGACGGCATTTTACCCATGTAATTTTAGTCTGACTGTGGCAAATATGATCTGTGTTGCAGCGGTTGATCAAGATTTTTCTTTAGCCAGTTATTCGAATTTTTCGACGAGTACTCCAGCCGTTCAGGTCGCGGCGCCGGGAACAAATATCTTTGCGGGGACCCCATCTGCGGTTACGTCGACCAACTACACTTCTGTCTCCGAAACCTTCACGAGTGGATGGACTGTTAGTTCGGATGGTGGAAGTCCTAATTGGGGTTATGGTGCTGCGCCCGCCTCTTTGATTAACCCAACGAATTACAATGGAACTTCGAACCTCTATGCAAATAATCTTAATTCCTATAGCTACAAAAGCTTCTCGAATGTATTTACTAGCTACAAAAATATTCTGATGGAATTTACCATGAAATTTGATTTAGCAATTTCTGATTCTTTAGAAATTGCCGTGGATAGATCTAACATCAATCTTTTTTCAACGCAGACGCCATACTTTTGGGCTTCGACTCTTTCGGGGGCGATCCATGGATCAGGTGCTTTTGAACACAGTCCAGATTTGTCAGCGCATGATGCATACATGGATTTTAGTTCTATTTGTGGGCAACAGCTCAATTGCACTGTTGGATTCAAACTTCAGACCGATGCATCTGCCCAGTCTTATGGAATTCAGATCTCCAACATGCAATTTGTCGTTTTGAATGATGCATACAAAATTATAAGTGGAACTTCAATGGCAACTCCTCAAGTTACTGGAGTGGCGGGACTGGTGTGGAGTTACAATCCAACATTCACCGTTGCTGATGTGAAAAATGCGATTTTGAATGGGGGGCGGGCGGCGCCCGGTCTTGTCGGAAAAGTTTCCACTGGCAAAGTTCTTAATGCGATGGGAGCGCTTTCGTATTTAGCAAAGCCAAGTACCCCGGTCATTTCGGTTCAATAGAAGCTGTCGGCCTTGTCGGAAAAGTTTCAATTGAAGTCGAAGAGATATCCAAATCTCACGATGGCGCCACTGATGCTGACGTCGGCGTCAGGAGAGGAACCAGAAGACATGCGATAGAGGATGTCGTAGTTAAAATTTTTGTAGAAAAATCCACCGATCCCAAATTCGAATCCAAGTAGAGAGCCGTTGAGGGAAGAGTCTGAAAACGCAAGTCCGTATTTTCCAAGGCCTGCAAAAACATAAGAAAGCGAATCAAACAGGGCAAAACCATAGTTAAGGTTTATTTCAGGGCCTGAAACTGTATGACTGAAAGAATCTAGGCCTTGTGAAGTTGCTCCACCTGAAAATGAAAGTGATTGGGCATTTCTTTTGGTTTCCAAATTAAAACTCAAGTCCCAGCCCAAAGAATCTTTCTCTATTTTTTGATATCCGATAGAGAAGACGAATGGATTTGAAGTTGTTAGTGTGAGTTTTCCGATGGTGGGATCTTTGTAATTGAAATTATATTTATTCGCAAAATCATATCCCGCTTTTAGAGTCCATCCTTGCCGTGTTTTGAACTTGTCTCTTTTTTCTTTTTCTTGTGTCGCGATTTGCTGCATCGTTGGATCGTCGGCGCGATAAATGGTGTCGCCAATCTTTACCGAGCCAGTGATCATATCTGCAGCGGCTTTGATGTGTCCGACTTTGGTGACTTTGAGTTTGACCACTCCCCACGGTTGAATGGCTGTAAGCTCGTCTCCAGCTTGGGCCTGCATTCCATCCAGGCGAATGAGGACGTGATTGGATTTAATTTTTTCCACAACAGCAGCAGAGGAGAGAGAAGAAGTGAGCAAGGAAGAAATGATGAGTAACCGATAAAACATATAGCTCCTTACCTTTGTCTTTGGGCAAGGCTGCGACTAAGAACGGCGTCCCTTCCGTCGGATTCGTCTTGCTCTTTGATTGAGATATTCGGCGAAAAAAAGCCCATAGCGGTATCAACAAAAATAAAATAATTACGACCATTTTTTACTGAAAGAGAATATTCGACAGGCCAGCTGTAGGACTCTTTAATTTTGTAAAGCCCTTCTTTGACGGCAAGAACATAGTAGGTTGATGATGAGACTACGCCGAGAGCGCGACCATTGACCGAAATCGGATATTTATAAAATCCGCCGACAAATTTATTCCTGTAGATATAAATATTGGCGCGGTCTGGTTTCACAAGAAATTGTTTGGCAACTTGATCGCGCGCCGAGTTTTCCAAAGGCACCGATGAGCAATGAACAAGGCCCATCAATAGCAGGATGTAGACGACAGCCTTTTTCATTTCGAGCGTATCCTTTCGATTCGATGAACGGTCACGCGCACATCGCCGGTGAAAAGTTCTTTTAAAAATTCTTGGGATTTTGCTTCGAAAGGGTCGGGTTCGCCAAACACGAGTTCGTGGATGGGGACTTTTAGAATCGTGGCCACGCGTTTGAGTTCGGAGAGGTCTTGCACCTTCCGGCCCGTGGTCCAGCCGTGGATTGTCGATTTGGAGACTCCTGAGCGTTTCGCAAGCTCAACAAAGTTGAACCCATTTTCTTTCATGAGCTGCGCAAGTTTTTTAGGCAAGACCATAAGTACACTCTGGTTCCAAAAAGGGTCGGAATATATCTGAATCCGACAGTCGGGATAGGAATTCCTTTCTCGGGAAATTAGTCTAGGTCATTACAGCAAAGCGGGGCCCCGCCGCATCGCTAAATAAAATGGAAACACCTTGAGCAAGTGTCCGTATCTCGCCTAAGTTTACGATCGTAAATTCACGGATGTAAACCAAATGCTAAATTTTGGGTATGAAAAACAAGAATGACTCACTTGAGCAAATGCGTGGTCAGGTTAAAAAGGCGATTGATGCCCGCTATAAAACTGTTGAAGAGTTTTGTTGGGAGAATGACCTGAATAAAGCGACAATCTCAAATTTCCTGAATAACAAAAAAGACTTTCAGGTCTCAACCTTAGAGAAAATTGCTCAAGGCCTAGGAAAAAAATTAATCATCAAAATTGAATAGCCGAGCCAGAATCAATCCTCAGGATGGCCGGCGTCGAGCCAGCGTTTGAGGAGTGAAAGCTCGTCGGGTGTGAGTGGCTGCACGTGTGATTTTTTGGGCGGCATTTTTTTGCTTTTGCAGACGAGGTAGAGTTTGCTTTCATCGGCGGTGGCGCCGACAACTTGTGCGGCCATCAAGGCTCGGAAAGGCGACAGCAAAGTGTGAGACGCATTACTATCTGTGTTGCTGGCGTTGTGACAAAGAATACATTTAGGGATGAAAAGTCGTTTTTCGACCGAGTCATAAGTCAAAGGCAGCTGACTGATCGGAGTAGTATCTATCGGCGGTGGCGGTATAAAGTGATCGCAGCTGGAAAGATGTCCCACTTTTGTCGCCGTTAATTGTGGGGCTCCTTCTTTGATCCAGGTGCGCAGAAGATCTTTTTCGCAATCAGATAAAGGGGTAAATCCAGCTTTGGCTGGTGGCATCTGATTTTGTTCAACTTCGTCCATCACTTTTTGCAAATTTTGATGAACGTCGTTGTAACTCATCAGAGTTGGTTGGTTCTGACCTGAATGACAATGCAGACAAGTGTTCATCGCGTTTTGTTGAATCACGGCAAAATCAAGTGGCGCATCTTCAGAAAAGACAACTTCGTTCGGGCGGACATATTGTTCTTGAGGAGCAAAATACCAATTACACCCGCTGAGAGTGAAGCCAAGAGCAAACAAAAAAAGAAAAGGCACTGAACGCGCGCCTAAAGAAAAACGCGAAAACATGCGCCTAACCTAGGACAAATGGGATGTTTCCGCCACATTTTTTCACCGAAATTTTTGTTATGCTTATCATTAGTACAGGCTGTTTAAAATGTTTAAACTCAGCTGGGAGATTGGTTATGAGAAACGTGCATGTGGAAGCGGATATCGATGGTGCCGTTCAAAAGCTGTGTTGTGAAAAGAAACTTGCTGAGATTGCTGATACTTGGCTGCAGCATCATCGGGAATTGTTTTGGACCGAAGGCCATGAAGGTGAAAACGAAATGATGATTCATTTTTCAAAATTAGACGAACATCGTTACCGGGCCTTCATTGATTTTTATGGCTGCCATTACTGGCGCGCGCGCGAAGAAGGTAAAAATTTGGATTGCGCGCTTCGCAATAGCCTCAATCATCTCGAGCCCGTCGATAATCAAATGGAAGAAGAGGGCGGCCCGATTGGTCACTGTCCTTATGATGCGGACGTGATCGAGATAAATAAACACGTCGTACAAACTTTGAATGCTAAAGATGAAACCGCGCCGTGACAGCAAAGTCAGAACCTTGAGCTTGCACAACGGCAGCATCACAATAGGGATCATGCTCGAAGTAAAGATACCAATGCCCAGGGACAGCTTGCGCGAGAATTTTTTGTTTCTCGGCAATCAAAGTTAAAGGTTCTAAATCATAACCCATAACCCACGCCAGTCGCACATGCGAGCTTGTGGGGATCACATCACCGCAGTAAAGCAACGTGGTTTTATCGTCGCTGATCTTCACCATCTGTTGGCCTTGAGTGTGACCATTGGAAATCATCACGGAAATTCCCGGCAACAGATTGTCTTGATTGCCATTCAAGATTTTGAGGACGCCCGCTTTTTGGAGTGGTTCAAAGTTGGCGGCATAGTAACTGGCGCGCTCGCGCAAATTGGGATGGCTGGCTGTCTCGAGATTAGCTTTTTGCACATAGTATTGCGCCTTGGGAAAGGTCGGCACCAGCTCGCCATTTTTTTCGGTAGTGGCGCCGCCAGCGTGATCAAAATGCAAGTGAGTCAGAATCACATCAGTGATGTCTTCGGGCTTCAAGCCATGCTGAGCCAGAGATTTCAGTAATGACGGACCTGAAGGATCAAGCCCATACATCTCTGCAAATTTATTTCCTAATTTCTCACCGTACTTGGCGACAAAGTCAGAGCCATTGCCCGAGTCGATCAAGATATTTCGCGTGGGGCTTTTTAAGAGTAAAGCTCTGGCTTCCATCGGAATGCGATTTTTCTCGTCCGGTGGATTTGATTTTTCCCACAGCACCTTAGGCACAGTGCCAAACATAGCACCACCATCAAGGCCGAAGAGTCCCGTCGGCACGGGGCAGATTTCATAATCGCCAATTTTTAGATGGAGGGACTTGATTTGTTGATTTTCCATTCTGGATTCTCCGTGTGTTCAAAGGCATCAGGAGCAATGCCGATCGCCCACTCGCGATAAGCTTGATAGATCTCTTCAATCGGTGCTGGTTGATGAACGGGACCCACGTGGACCACTAGCTTGCCGGGCTTTGCAAACACGGCGCCCTTGGGCCACAGTCTATAATTTCCATCTAAGAAAACAAACAAGATCGGTGTTTTTGTTCTTTCCGCGAACAAACTGATGCCGCGCTTAAAATCTTGAATTTTTCCGTCTTTGGTTCGTGTTCCCTCTGGGAAAATAATCAGCCAAATTCTTTCCAGATTGGTCAGCAAGGTGAGAATCAAATTGATCGCCTCGCCACGACGATCTTTGCGATCAATCGGAATGGCACCCAGACAATGCTGCGAAAAAAAAGTAAACAGCGGATTGGAAAAGAAATAATCTTTGGCCGCCGCAATATAGAGATCAGTCCAATACCAAGTGGGAATGGAAGTCGCAATCGAAAGCGCATCGAGATGGCTTCCGTGATTGGAAATAATGAGAAGCTTGGGATGCTCTTTATAAATTTTTTTGTAATCGCCAATCACTTTAAGGCGAATGTAAAATCGAAAAAAAATAAATTTGAGAAAGATCGCCCAAACAAAACGCAGGAAAATACTTAAAAAATCAATGTGCCGAGTGAAAAGCGGCAAGTGCTTCAGATGAGGCGGAAGCTTGGTCCATTGTTCGTTTTCGTAATTCCACTCGCGCATTGATTTCATAAATGCATTTCTGGCAAATAGGTCATGGCATAATAATACAGTGGAGCAACAAAAATCAGGCGATCCATTCGGTGCAAAAAGTCACCCCGACCTAAAATAAAGGCGCCAACCACTTTGATGCCAGCGTCTCGTCGGATCACCGTCATCACCATGTCGCCAATAAAGCCGCCGATGGAAGCAATCAGTCCTGCGGTCAGCCAATATTTTTCAGAATTGTCAGGCAGAAGGTGGCGCATGCCAAAGGCCACCGCCACGGTCAGCAGAGCTGAAAGCAGCGTCGATTCAAAAGTTCGTTTGGCATCAATGCCGTCAAACATTTTCCATTTGCCGACATATCTTGAAATCGCCAAATTGGTGTTGTCGCAAAACTCAGTCAGGATCAAAAGATACATCAGCTGATAAACACCTTTGTCAAATTTCATGATCAAGGTCAGATGCATGAAAGACCAACCGAGGAAAACAAAGGCCAAGTTGGTGAGCGAAATATATTGGATCATACTTTTGTAACTGTTTCGGAGCAGCGGCACCAAGCAGGACAGAGCGATGACAATCATCGGTAATAAATTGTAGAGATCAACTCGGTGATGAGCAGCGGTATATCCTAAAGCGATAATTCCCAAATAAGTGATGGCGACAAAATAAGTGCGATGAAACATCCCCATCAGTTGAAAGAAAACTTTGGCTCCGAAAATAGCAATAAGAGTGAGCGAGATCGACGGCCAAGGATCCGGCAATCCCAAGACGATAAATAAGAGAGGAGCGACAAACAACCAACTTTTGATGCTGGCCCAAGAAAACACAAAGTAATAATTTTTTTTACGGAAAAAATAAACGACGGCAGCGGAGAGGAAAATAAAACAAAGTACAATGAGAGCTGTTTGCCGATAAATGGGCGAAGACCATGCTGCTGACATTATTCAACCTCAATATTGTAGTCTTTGATTTTCTTGTACAAATTGCTTCGAGAAACCTTCAAAAGCTCTGCTGCGGAATCCACATCTTTACTTTGGCTGAGGGCTTTTCGAATGAGCGTAGATTCATAGAGTTCAACCCAATGTGCAAGACCCTTTGACAAATCAGCCGGTGAATCTGTCAGCGAAGGATGCAGTCCTTCGCTATGAACGTGTAAAAACGACAGCACATCTTCAGCGCGAATCACCGGCAGGGGTGAAGTTAAAGAGATTTGCTCGCAAATTCGTTTGAGCTCGCGCACATTGCCGGGCCAAGCGTAGTCTGTCAGTGCCTCAGCCGCTTCTGCGGAGAGAGTTTTATTTGCGCGTGGTTTTTCAAGCGATAAGAAAAAGCTGGCAAGATCTTTGATGTCTTCCTTGCGTTCACGCAAAGGCGGCAGAGTGATTTTTTTGCCGCTGATGCGAAAGAGAAGATCTTCGCGAAATTTCCCAACTTTCACCAGCTCCGATAAATTTTGATTGGTGGCGATGATGACTCGCGCTTTGACGAGGGTGGCCTCTTTCGAACCCACTTTGCGAACTTCGCCGGTTTCAAGAAAACGCAAAAGCTTCACTTGCTGACTGAGTGGCAAAGCTTCAATCTCATCAAGAAATAAATCACCACCGTGAGCCGCTTCGGCGAGACCCACCTTCATTGTGTCGGCTCCGGTGAAGGCGCCGCGCACATGACCGAACATTTCGGACTCAAAAAGATTTTCTGGAATGGCTGCAATGTTGACAGCGATAAAAGGTCTCGAAGTTTCTTGTTGATTGAGCAAACGAAACGCCACTTCTTTGCCAGTGCCAGTTTCGCCTTCGATGAGGAGCGGACCTGGTTCACCGCGAAGGCCGGCAATTGTTTGTAAGGTCGCAAGCGACCTTGTGCTTTTTCCCACCCAGCGGATTTGCTGATGGCCACCACGACTTTCCAGTTGGCGCATCATCCAGAGTGCCTCAATCTTTTCTAAAGTTGAAATCACTTCGTCAGCCATCAGTGGTTTGGCGAGAAATTTTTTGGCGCCATTTTTCAGGCAACGTTCCATCAACTCCATCGATAGATCGCCTGACATGGCGACGATCTCCATGTTGGAATTTTCTTTGGAAATTTGCGCGATGACATCGGGACCTTCGGCGACCTTGGTGTTTCCTGAAAGATGCATATCGACGAAAGCCGCGTGAAAAAGCATTTTTGAGTCGAGAAGTTTCGGATTTTGCACCGAAGTCATTTTCCAGTGACTCGGCAAGATCAGACGAAGTGAATCAATCAACAGATTGTCATCATCAACGACAAGCAAATGGTAAAGAGGTTGTGTTGCCATCCCTAGAGTTTGTACTTAAGCTAGCATGAAGGCGAGGGTTATTGCGAGATGTTATCGAAAGAATTGACTAGGAACGATCAATGAGAATCAGTCAAACTAAAACACGGAACGTGTTTTAGTTTATTGCCCCGGAGGTTGTGATGAAAGCAACACGAATTTTACTTGTCGAAAATATTCATCCTCAAGCGCAATCGCGACTGCAATCCGAAGGGTTTGAAGTTGATCTTTTAAAGCATGCACCGGATGAAGCTGAGTTGATAGAGCTACTTCGTAGCTACGATGTGCTGGGCATTCGCTCAAAAACGACGATCACTCAAAAATTGTTAAAAAATTCTTCGCGACTTCTCACTGTCGGCTGCTTTTGCATCGGTACGAATCAAGTCGATACAGAGTCGGCGAACTCCGTCGGAGTGCCGGTGTTCAATGCGCCTTACAGCAACACTCGCAGTGTCGCTGAGCTTGTCATCGCAGAAATGATTTCGCTCTCGCGACAACTCGGTGATCGCAGTATGTTTGCACACAAGGGCGAGTGGATGAAATCTGCCGATGGCTCACACGAGGTGCGCGGGAAAACTTTAGGCATCGTTGGTTATGGACATATCGGCTCGCAAGTCAGTGTTTTGGCGGAAGCCTTCGGTATGCGCGTGATTTATTTCGACACGGTTAAGAAGTTGCCACTCGGAAATGCGCGGGCGGTACCCAGCCTGCATGAGTTGCTCGCGAAAGCTGACTTTGTGACTCTGCATGTGCCAGAGACGGCGCAAACCAAAGACATGATTGGTGCTGCAGAGTTGACGGCGATGAAACCGGGAAGTCTTTTGATCAACGCCAGTCGTGGCACAGTTGTAGTGATCGAAGCTCTCGCGGAAGCTCTCAAGAAAAAACAAATCGCCGGTTGTGCGATTGACGTTTTTCCGACAGAGCCCGCGTCGAATAAAGAAACATTTGTAAGCCCCCTTCAGGGGCTCTCGAACGTGATTCTGACTCCGCATATCGGCGGCAGCACGGAAGAAGCGCAGCTTGCGATCGGCATTGAAGTGGCAGAAAGTTTTATTCGTTTTTTAAAAATCGGCTCCACATCAGGAGCAGTGAATTTCCCGACAGTCGATTTGCCTGTGCATCAGGGCTCGCGCCGTATTCTGAACGTTCACCGTAATGAACCGGGCGTGCTCGGAGAAATCAACTCCATCGTTTCAAAAGCGGGAGCAAATATTCTCGCACAGTATTTATCAACCGATGCCAAGATCGGTTACTTAGTGATGGACGTCGAGAAAGCGGACGCCGAGCCCTTGTCTGACGAGATCAAAAAGCTCCAACGCAGCATCCGCACACGAATCGTTTACTGAACTTTCACGTAGCCATAAATGACTACAAGTAGTCCGCCTCTCGTCACCGAGTGCTGGCCTCCGATATGTTTCTCGGGGTACCGCCCCCGACGTGTTCTTGCACGGTATCGCAGTCATGAAACAACTCTCATTTATTCCCAAAGTAAAGCGTGAACACGGTGGAACCCTGGCTCTTAGCAAACGAAGATCAAGGCGACCCCTCAATATCAAAAAGTCAGTGCATTTGGTTTTAAGATCAGATCTTGCCAAAGGTTCGAGATCGCTGATGAGGAATCAGGATGTCGTTCTTCGAGTCCTACAAAAGTTTTCACGTCGGTTTCAGATTCGGATTTACGAGAAAGCCATCTGCGGAAATCATATTCATCTTCTGGTGAAAGCGAGATCTCGAAGAGATCTCCAGAATTTTTTCCGAGTGCTCGCGGGGCAAATTGCGCAAGAGATCTTGAGGCGATTCCCTCTGCAAAAATATGAAAGTAAGGCTTTTACTGGAATTGCGGGCGGTACCCTCGGAACCCTCGCGCCCCAGGGAAAAAGACGGGAGATGCACTGGAAGAATCAACGGACGTTTTGGAGTTTGCTGCTCTATAGTCGCATTGTCAGTTGGGGGAGAGACTATCAAGCTGTGAAGGCATATGTGATTCAGAATACCAAAGAGGCTTTGGGGCTTATCGCGTACAAAGAAAGAAAACCGTGGCGAAGGTCGCGAGAAAGGAAGAGGGCGGTACCCCCACAGACACGGCAAGCGTTGGTGAAAGGAAATAATTCGAGCTGATAGGATGAGGATAAGGTGGAGATGATAAGAGGCGAGGTAAAAACGACTTTGTCGTTTTTATCTGTCAAAAATTCGAACACTTCCGGCGCATTAAAAAACACAGTATAAGAGGCGTTACTTGCAAAAGATTTGTAGGTGATGGTTTTAGAGAATCTCCGCTCGGCCTTCAACCCTTTCTCCCCTCTGAAGGGCGCAGTCGGAATTTTAGGCCCGATGTTTGTAACAGAACATCGGGCTTTTTTTATGTCTTACTCAATGAGGCACTTTGACTTACGGAGCGGGCCTGTCCTGAGTCTACTCGCTGATTAAAAAAAGAGCTTCGCAGCGAAGGGCGGTACTGGTCGCTCGAGCTTGGTCTTGAAGTTGCGCCAGTGAGTTGGTAGCGCCCAGTTTTTCAAGCTCTATCGCTCTCGCTTTCCAGAAATCCATAAAATAAATTTTCCACAGCGTGCCCGAGGCGCTGACTTTGCCATCCATATCACCAGTCAATGGTGATGGCAGATGCAGTTCGGTCACGCGAGCAGTTTGTGTCGCTGATAAAAACTCCAGAGGTAAATTTCGTTGTTTGGCCCAGCTCTTCAGAGTGAGCTCCACTTCAGAAATTCGTTGAAATAAAAGTGCTGTCAAATCCACCGGAGGCAAGTCTTTCATTTGTCGAAGCGAAGTGAGACCCCGCTGATAAGCCGCCATCAAGTTTTCAACTTGTTCACGATTGAGTGTTTTAAGACTCAACGTAAAACGGGCGAGTTCTTTCCCAAGCAAAACTTTATCGCTGACTGACAGACGAGTGATTGCGGCATCAATGGATGTGGGCAACTGACCCAGAAAATCACGCAGACTTGATTGCTGACTACCGTAAAATTTAAAAGCTTGAGTCATATCAAGAGTCATAAAAGAGCCCGCATCAAGGCTCTTCGTGTAATTGATATTTCCATGAAGCCCGTCGCCGAATTGCAAATCATGATTGCCAATGACGCCGTTAAAAAGCAAAGCTTCGATCGCTTCGGAAATTTCTCGTACCGAAAGATTCGTTGCCGAAAAAGCCTCAAGCTTCACCGTTGGTTGCAAAGTCGCCGGAACATATTCACCACGCGCGCCACTGAGTCCAAGAAATTGATTGGTGAGATCCAAATTTTTTGCTTTTTCAGAGCTCGGAATCGCATTCTCTCCACGCTTCACCAGCACTGGATACACTGGAGCTTGTGGCAAATGAACAGCATCAGCCAGAACACTTGAAATCACTTCGGCATAAGAGGGCAGAGCATTTTTTAATCGCAGTTTATAGGTTTTGCCAAAGTGATCCATGGCCCAGTACTTTTCGTCGTGGCCACCGGGGAAGGATCGCGGATTTTGTTTTTCATCGGTCATGACTTGAAAATCAGGTTGCTTGAGGAACTGTAAGTAATCAGTTTGGTGCTTCGTTTGAGCCGAAGCTTGAAATGAGAAGACAACTGTCAAAAGGATCGACAACCAAATCGGTTTATTTCTCACTCAGCACCTCCGCATTTGCTCTCTCAATAAGAGAGCAAACGGATGGCCAGAGGTTGACGGGGCGGTACCCCTCACGTGATCGAAGTGGTATCACTCAAAGGTCGAAGACCTTGCCAGGGTTCATGATGTTGTCAGGATCAAAAACTCGTTTGATCCCTTTCATCAATTCGATTTCTGCCGGGGACCTGGTGTAAGTTAGAAATGATTTTTTTGTGAGTCCCACGCCATGCTCAGCGGAAATACTTCCACCTTGCGCGCGAACAGCGGTGAAAACCATTTGGTCCACTTGACGACATTCTTTAACGAAGTCTTCTTTGCTCATGCCGGTAGGACGTAAAATATTGATGTGCAAATTGCCATCGCCGATATGGCCAAACCACACGACTTCCCAGGCCGGATAGGCCTTCTTCAAAATCTGATCCAGATCCTGCATAAAGGGCGGTACCCTGGAGATCGAAACGCTGATGTCGTTTTTGTAAGGAGAGTATTTTGCCAAGGACTCGCTGATATCTTCGCGAAGTCGCCAGAAGCTGGAAGCTTGAGCTTCCGACTGGCTCATGGCGCCGTCGAGCACCAAATTTTTTTCCATGCAGGCTTCAAAGACTGAAAGCACATTCGCTTCATCAGCTTCGCCGCGCATTTCGACTTCGGCCAGTACGTAGTACTCACAGGCCGTTGCAAATGGTCTTGGCAGGCCTGTGCTCTCAATGACTTTTTGCAGGGCCTTCTCTGAGAACATTTCAAACGCGGTAAGAGTGCACTTCTTTTTAAACTCCGCAAATACCTGCATCACTGAATCAAGGCCGGAGACTCCCATCACCAACACTTGCAGTGGCGGAGGAGGAGGCGACAAGCGAATCATCGCTTCAACAACAAAACCAAGAGTACCTTCGCTGCCGATAAAAAGATGACGAAGATCAAAGCCCGTCGCATTTTTCACAAGACCGCGACCCAGCTCTAAGAGCTCACCTGTGCCGGTCACCACTTTCAGACCTGCAACCCAGTCACGAGTCAGACCATACCTGACAACCTTGATGCCACCGGCATTGGTGGCAATATTGCCGCCCATTTGTGATGAGCCACTGGCCGCAAAGTCCACGGGATAATACATTCCTTTTTCCACCGCATAATTTTGCAAAGCTTCAGTGATCACTCCAGGTTGAATCGTCACTGTTTGATCAACGTCATTGAAATTTAAAATGCGATTCATTTTTTCAAAAGAAACAACGACTTCTCCGCGCGTTGCCACGGCAGCGCCACTCAAACCTGTTCGTCCTCCAGACGGGACTAAACCAATTTTGTGTCGGCGTGCCCACACCACCAGTTTTTGCACATCTTCAGTCGTAGTTGGAAATACAATCGCCGAAGCTGAAATATCAAAGTAAGTTGTCCAGTCTTTGCCATAATATTTCAAAGACTCGGCATCGGTTTTGATTTGCTCCGCTTTGAAACCAAGTTCTTTTAAAAGTTCTGCCGTCGCAGTGACAGTGGGTGTTGCCATCAAAAATCCTTACTTCATTTTCAGCGATAAAATACTTTTGGCGATAGGATCCTTCTCAAGATCAAAGCTGTCACCAGACAGATAACTTTTATGCATGCGTTCAAGCAGAGTGATCGCATGCTCAAAGAGCATCATCTTCTGCGTGTCTTTTTTTAGCGCGATCAATTCCAGCTGCTCGCACAAAATCGAAACCTCTGGCAGGCCGTAGGTTTTTCCATTGCCCTTGAGCTTGTGATACTCTTCAGAGAGATTGGCCCAATCACGGGCAGCAGTGAAAGCCTTCAGCTTTTCGATTTTGACAGGAAAGGCCGCGATGTACTCTTGCTTTAATTCCGAGAGCAGCTGCGAAAGTTTAATGTGATGGTTCATGGAACAAATCTCTGCTCGGTGAGCTTCGCTGTGCGAAATTTAAACATGGCATAGATCGGACAAATGCCCCAGGTCGAGGTCAAGACCAGATAAACTCCGCCGTAAGCCCACCATGGACCGCCAGCGACAGCCCACGCGGTGCCTAAGACACCGAAAAAAAATCTGAGGACGCGATCCCAAATAGCGAGGTTGATTTTCATAGGTTCTATTCTAGAATCTTTGCATGACACAGATCAAGACAGGTTTTACAGAAATGATGGGTTGCGAATTACCATTGATCGGCGCGCCAATGTTTTTGGTGTCCAATGTCGAGATGGTTGTCGCTATCAGCGAAGCCGGTGGAGTGGGAACTTTCCCAGCCCTCAATTACCGACCGATTGAGGAATACACCAAAGCACTGACGCAAATGCGCGAGCGCACCAAAAAGCCCATCGGCGTCAATATTATCGTGAACAAAAGCAATACTCGTCAGGTCGAAGACCTCAAGCACGCTTTGGATCACGGCGTGAATTTGTTTATCACTTCGCTCGGAAGTCCGAAGTCGGTGATCGCTGACGCTCACAAAAATGGCGCGAAAGTCGTCTGTGATGTGATCAATCTTGAACATGCGCTAAAGGTTCAAGATCTGGGTGCTGACGGAGTGATTGCTGTGTCTGCGGGAGCGGGCGGGCATGCAGGACCGATTTCTCCACTGGTTCTGGTGCCGTGGTTGAAAAGCGAATTAAAAATCCCCATCATCGCGGCCGGTGGTATCGCCAATGGTCGACAGATGGCCGCAGCTCTTCTTTTGGGAGCTGAAGCTGTCAGTGTCGGCACTCGATTTATCGCCTCGAAAGAAGCAACGGTCGAGCAGTCCTACAAAGATGCTGTGGTGAACTCCACTCCGGAAGATATTGTGATGACTTCACGAGTGTCGGGAACTCCGGCCGCTGTGATCAACACGCCGTACGTGGAAAAAATGGGGCTTGATTTGCCTTGGTATCTGAAGGTGTTGAAAAATCAAAAGCTCACCAAAAAATATGCGGTGCCTTTGATTCATTTGCTCGGCATGCGCCAGTTAGAAAAAGCCGCCGTGGGTCCCACATGGAAAACCGTGTGGAGTGCCGGGCAGTCCGTAGGTCTTGTCGATGATATTCTTGGCTGTCGTGAGATCGTTGAAAATTTCGCACGCGAGTATGAAGAAGCAATCTCAGCGCTGCCGCATCTAAAGAAAAGTTGAGAGTCCTTGCATTGGTTGCATGGGTGATTTGAGCCCAAAGCCTTCGCCAAAATATATCAGCTGACCTGTCTGAAACTGAAGAGTTTTCGGATCTAAGTTATCCACCTCAACAAATGAATACCACGCTGTCTGCCCATCGGCAGCGATGGGGCCTTTGCAATCCGTTTTATCAAAAATCCAGTACACTTTCGTTAAGACCAGTGGAAGAGGATGAAAAATGGCAGAGTCTTTCGGTGGTGGAGTTCTGCGATTGTCCAAACCTGAAATCCACAAGCAGTAAACAGGTCGAGTGCCACCTTCAAATGTCACGGAAGAATCATCAGTCAAAATAAATCTTTCATAAAATGGTGTAGACAGAGTTCCATCAAAGGAATTTCCAACAACGGGATCGTCGCCATAGATTTGCTTGATTTGATATTTGATCGCAATAGGACTGTGCCCAGCCATCGTCGGATGATCAACAATGATATTTTTGGGGAGGTCGGTTAACAACTTGTGGTACTGCACTCGAAGATTTGCAGAATCAGCGATTTGAGCAAAACTCGAGAGGGGAACCATCGCAAAAAAAATAAAAAACATCGATGAAAGCATTTTACAAATTGTCATTGGTTCCCCCTTCTTCAAAAGGAAGTAGACTTGCCTTTTGAAGAAGGCAACACCAAAGAAAATAAATTTTATGTTTTAATTAAGCGGCAAGCTTAATTGCCTGTTTGCCTTGTAAGGTCGCAATCACTTTTATAAGTAATTCGATTGAAACATTGTTTTCACCGTGATTGGCAATGCGGCTAATACGACTCCGTGATGTTCCAATTAAGTTTGCGATCTGTTGATGAGTCATTTTAGAAGATTTAATAAGTTCCGCACTTTTGGTGTAGAGTTTGGCTTTCAGCTCCATAATATAGGCGTCAATATCAGAAAGCCCTAAATCATCAGCCATTTTTTTGGCTTCTTTAGATATTTTAAAAGTTTTCTTCATTTAAAAGCTCCTGCAATCTTTTTTTTGATGTTTCAATTTCCTTCAAGGGCGTTTTCTGAGTTTTTTTCGTAAATGCATGAGGAATTAGAATTTTATCACTCACAGCTAAAACATATATAACTCTATAAATACCTTTTCGATCTTTGATCCTTAATTCATAAGCCCCTTGATGAATCATTTTCATAGGCTTTGATTGTGGCTCACCCAGTCTTTGGCCCATTTGAAGTATTCTTAATAAGGTTCCGATTTCACGCTTCGTTCCATCATCCAGTAACCTAACGAACTCTCTGGCTTTGGAGTTCCACTTTATTTCTTTCATTTTTGACACCCGAAGCCACTGTGCTAATATTAGCACATAATCGGCTTTAGTCAATTTTTTGCAAGAATTGACTGTAACTCCTGAGTGGGAATTTTGAATAATGAAGTCATTGAGGGTTCACAATTCGGACAGGGAGGAAAGATTTCGTTAAAAGCCTGTCGAGCGATCAAGCAATCGCAGATTGGTCGCAAAATTTTGGCCAATACGAAGGGCTCGCTGTTTGGCTTCGAGAGCTTTGAGGCCCGTGAAATGCTCATCGACCGTCGCGGTGAACAGATTCAGCCAGCGCTCAAAATGTTGAATTTCAAGATTCAGAACCATGTGCGGAGGAAAAGGTCTACCGTGATACTCGTCAGTGCCAAGCAGAAGATCGCTCCAGAAATTATAGAGCTTCGGTAGATGCTCATTCCAATCGACCTTGGCCACATCATTAAAGACGGGCCCAATCAATTGGTCTTCTCGAACTTTGGCGTAAAAAGAATTCACCAAAATTTCGATATCTTCCCGAGTTGCCAGCGGTTTTTTTTCGAACTCCAAGGCGTAGCCTTTCTCCTGAAGCCGAAGGCTACGCCTTCAAAGCCTCTTGCAGTTCGCCGTTTTCATACATTTCCATCATGATGTCGCTGCCGCCAATCAATTGTTTGTTGACGTAAAGTTGAGGGATCGTCGGCCAGTTGCCATAAACTTTGATGCCTTCACGGATTTCCTGATCTTCCAAGATATTCACTGGTTGAAATGAAACACCAAGATCAGCCAAAATGGCGGTCGCGCGCGCCGAGAAACCACACATTGGAAATTGCGGAGTGCCTTTCATAAACAGCACAACTTTATTTTCTGTCAGAATTTTTTCGATTCGTTGTTGAACATCAGACATTTTTATCTCCTTTAAAAATTAAATAATAAAACTCATTAAGCCTTCGGCTTCGTGCGAATGGACAATGCATGAACTTCGCCGGTTTTCAGTTCGGGTTGAAATACGCTCATCACCGCTTGATGCTGTTGAATGCGCGTTTGGCCGTGAAATTTTTGAGACTCCACGTAAACTTCCCAATGATCCTGAGTTCCCGTGAGATCTGTCACATCAACCGCGCCATCGGGGTAAGCGGCCATTAATCTTTGCTTCATCATTTCTAAGGTCATCTTTTCCTCTGGAAGAAAGGATTTACCGCCAATTCGCGGCACTGTCGAGGATTTCGACAGACCAAGAGCTGCCCATTCTTATCTGTTTCCTTTAGGTCACTTTTTTCGGTGGGCATGGTCCCTGCTCAAAAGGAAATGGGTCTGGAGGACTTTTATGGAAAAATTTTGGTTGTTGATAGGGTTTAGCATATCATTGCAGGCCTTTTCGGTGCCAGCAATGGCTCAACAATGGTTTGCAACTCAACCAACAGCGGCACCTGCTGCCAGCACCGTGAACACCGCTGGTTTGCCAGCGTCTTCTTCAACAGCAGCTGTTGTCAATTCAGTGCCGGTGCTTGATCCCAACGATCCCATGGCGATTTGCCAAGGATTTGTGGCTCAACCAGTGATGGTCGATGGTCAAAAATTGATGCGCTATAAAGTGGATAAGCCTGATTATTTACGTTGTTTGCCACCCAATCCATCGGTCTCTTGGAAAGTCACCAAAGATCGTTGGAGTGATGACGATGAAAGAAACTGGGAAAATTTCGTTCATTCGATCGGTCAAGCTGTGTCCAGTGGCAAATGTAATTCGGTGGATACCTGTTTGATCAGCTCAGGAAATCCTTATCGCGATCAAGTCGATATGGATGCTGTTCACTATGCCGACTGTGCCGATTTCCCGATGTATTTGCGCGCTTATTTTTCATTTAAAAATCAACTGCCAATGTCTTTTGGATCGGCAATGAAGCCCAATGCGCCAACCGATGCTCAGGTTGCCGAAGTTCAAAAACCGCTGACGAAAGCCCAACAGAACTTATCGGATGCGCAACTGAATCCCGCGATCACTCCAGATCAATTAAAAATTTTGACGGATGCGGTGGCCGAAGCTCAACAAAAATATAATGAAGTGCTCAATCCGACAGACACTCGGTATTCACGCAACGGAAACTACTACACATCACGATATAATGTTCCACACGCGCGTGGTTATCAGCGCGACTATTTTAAAACAATCGACATTCTTCGTGATGCCGTCGATTCAGGTTCTTATCGGATGTTGATGACCCCGATCGGAACAACTGCGGCTGATTTTTATTCGCCAGCGATTTTGAAAGGCTCGGTCCGCCCTGGAACTGCTGTTTATGATCCGCGAGGACATTTGGCGATCGTTTACGATATTTCGGCGAATGGCGATGTGATGCTCATGGATTCACATCCTGATAACTCGCTGAGCTTTCGTCGTTACAATGAGGATTTTCCAAGGAGTCTCCCACCCCATGGTGCAGGCTTTAAAAATTTCCGTCCTTTTCATTTAGATAATGTGGTTCGTGATCGCAATGGAGTCATCACTCGCGGTGATTTTACTTTTGATACTGACGATCAAATTGCGGACTATTCTTTAGAGCAATATTTCGGCAATGTTGATGCGAACAATGCGGATTCTGGTAATGCCCAGTTTGTTTCTGAAAATCACAATGTGAATTGGTATGACTATGTGAAAATTCGTTTGGCCAATGGATTTTATAAATTGGATCCGCTTTATGAATTTCGTCAAGATACGAATAACCTCTGTATGTCTTTAAAAAATCGCGCCAGCTCCGTGCAATCGGCGATTGACAAGAATATCAATCAATTGCAGCACCCAACACAGCTGCCGCTCAATATTTACGGAGCCGCCGGGGATTGGGAATCTTACTCAACGCCGGGAAGTGATTTGCGCATCCGTCAGCAGGCAGTGATGCTGATTTCAAATGCGAAAAGCTACATCACTAAAATGCAATCGCAGGATCCGCACTTTGTTTATAGCGGAAGCAATCTGAAAGAGGATTTGATCAAGATTTACAATCAAGTGAATGCCGCTTGCGTGATTTCGTACAATAACTCGCAAAACCAAACAGTGAAGATGGGTCTTTCAACAGCTTTGAATCGTCTGACCAAAATGTCTTTTGATCCCTATATGTGCACCGAACGTCGTTGGGGTGCTACTTCAAATGCTGAAACAAAAACTTGTGCCGACGATACGGAAAAAGCGGAGTGGTACACGCTCGAACAGTTTTTGAGAAGTTCGCTCGTGCGTGATCCGAATCAAATCATGGGTTGGAGTTTGACTGACTTAAGAACAATGAACCAAAACCGCTCGGTCGATAACTCAGATCATAGCAAAGATTTTAATGTCCTGAAACAGCTGAACCAATTGTGAGGTCGAAGATGAGAACGATAAGAAACATAACAATTGCCCTGCTCTCATTTTTAGCCACTTCGGTGGTGGTGATTGCAGCTCATGCGCAATCCACTAATACGGTGGTGCTGACTTTAAATCAGAAAAGTTTTGAGGTTTCTGTCGACGATCAAGCGCGAGTCAATTTGATCAAAGAAATTCAAAAGATCAATCCGGCGGCCATGACCTCGGGTCAACTTGAAATTCAAATGGTGCGTGTCACTGCAAAAACCGGCGTCGGTGGAGCTCAATTTTTCTTGCGAGTGAACAATGACTTTGTTGATTCACAATCTTTGGAAACCAATCCCGATCAACTGAGCGCGGGAGACGCATCGACGGCGTCACGCGTAGAACTTAAAAATATCGAGCGCGATAAAATCACGGAAGCTTCTTTAATCATTCAAGGCTATTCGAACTCGAAAATATTTTCAGTCGAAGTGGTCATGGGAGCTGTCACCGAGGTGGCGATTCTCGGTCACTATGCTGATCAGCAAGTACAGATGGTCGGTGGAGCCGACGACACTTCCGTCGATCAGCAAGTCGTATTGAAACCTTCGACGCAAGCGTTGGCAGATATCAATACTCGTTATTACACTCCGAATGGGACGGTAGCAGCGGCGGTGGCAGTGAATCCGACGGTTGCCAATCAGGTGACACAAACCCTTCAAGATGCAGCCAGCGCAATCCGCAATGGCCAGTCAACAGATGCAGCTCCTGTCATTGCGGCGGCAGCGGCAAAACCAGCGGTACAACAAGCGCCTCGAGAAGAACCCCGAGTTGTCGAAAAACCAAAACCTGTGGCGGCTTGCGCCACCAATCGCCGTGGATCGCGGGTTTGCGTTGGCGATAAAGTACACAATCGTTGGGGATTTTCAGGAGTTGTCCAAGACATGAAACAACAAGATGGACAAAATCTTGTTTTAGTTAAATTTGGGTTTGGCGACAATAAATGGAGAGATATAGACTCAATCTCGGAATAATTCCGAACGGAGTCTTTAACTTTGGCGATTCTTTTAACTTTCATTTCTGTTTTTATTGCGATGGCGTTCTTATCTTTAGAACGTCTGATCTATTTGGTCTGGAATTTTTCTCTTTATCAAACACGTCCCGTTCTTTCCTTGTTCCTTGCTTTTTTCTATGGTCTTCGCTTTGACCTCGCGGTGGTTTGCTTTTTCACCGCACCCATTTTAATACTGGCATTACTGGCGGACCTTTCGGGCTTGTCGACTCGGATTTCATCCCAAACACAAATCCGTCGGACTTTGTTGGGGCTTTTTTTCTTGATGCAGCTCCCGACGCTCTTGTTAAATATTTTTGACACGGAGTTTGGTAATTTTCTCGGTCGACGATTGACCTTTGATGCCTTTTTCTTGGCCCGTGAAGCTTCCGGAAAAGTCATCAACATGATTCTCTACTATTGGCCACTGTTCATGATCGCAGTCGTCGTCATGACGGCTTTTGGTTACTGCCTCTGGTTTTTGGAAAAACGAATGAGCAATCCTGAGCCGATGTGGTCGCTTTGGAAAGTGCGTGGTTTACTTGCGATCACAGCTCCCATTCTGCTTGTGATCGGCATTCGTGGCGGATTGCAAATGAAGCCGATCGGGTTTGCTTCAGCACAAAAATTTATTCAGCCAGTGATGAACAATTTGGTTCTGAATTCAGGATTTACGCTTTGGCGATCAGCGCAAAAGGAATCACTTCCTCGCGATCAATTTTTTAACAAGCCCTCTGAGATGTTGGCCCTACTTGACGGAGCCAATTCGCAAAAATCTTTGATGGAGGGCTATCGTCCCACCACCAAGCAAAACATTGTTCTGATTATTCTAGAATCCTATTCTTTGGAGTTTATGGGGGCGGTCAATGGCGGTCATGGCTACACTCCGTTTCTAGACGAGCTTGCAAAAAAGGGTCTTTTTTTCGTGCACAACTTCGCCAATGCTCGCAGATCCATCGAAGGCATCGGGGCGATTATTGGTGGAATTCCAGCGCTGATGAATGAACCTTTTATTAGCTCTCAATATCAGACCAATTACTTTCTTGGTTTGGGGACTCTGCTCACGGCACAAGGTTATCACACCAGCTTTTTCCATGGTGCCCATAATGGCTCGATGTATTTTGATGAGTTCATGCGCAGTGCCGGCGTTGAGCATTACTACGGGTTTAATGAGTTCCCAGACAAGTCTCAAGATGATGGCACCTGGGGAATTTTCGATGAGCCTTTTTTCAATTGGATGGCTCATCAGTTGAATGAATTTCCGCAGCCATTTTTTGCCTCGGTTTTTTCTTTAACGTCGCACAGTCCGTTTCGAATACCGTCTGAATACAAAGGTCGATTTCCGAAAGGCACTCTCGAAATTCATGAGGCCGTGGGATATACGGACTATGCCCTTCGCCAGTTTTTCAGCGAAGCTGAAAAGCAGCCTTGGTATAAGAATACACTTTTTATTATTACAGCCGATCACACCTTTAAGAGTGGCAACCCGGCCTTTGACAATGAGCTCGGAGAATACCGAATCCCGTTGATTTTCTTTCATCCAACCTATCCTTTGCCAGCCGTTGATCAAAACGAAATCACTCAGCAGGTCGATATTTTGCCAAGCATTTTAGATTACATCGGAGCGCCCAACAAAGAGGTCAATTATTTAGGCCGATCGATTTTTAAACCGGGCCCGCGCTTTGCGATCACCTTCACTGATAATCAGTATCTGGCGGTCATGCCAAATTATTATTTACAATATCACCGTGCTGGAACTCCACGGATGTTTTCAATGTTGGACGTGGGCGAAAAGCAGGAGCTCGCAGAACCTACTGATCAAAAAAAGCTGCTCTTCAATCATTTGAAAGCGACGATGCAGTATTTTAGCCAGGGCATGTGGGACAACAGTCTCTACTATCCTCATTGATTATTTAAGAAAGACTGATAAAGAGAGAGCATGAAGTTGTTCTTTGCGGCGGCCTCACTCGAGCATCAAAAAAAAGAAAAAGCCAAAGCTCGCGAACTTCGCGAAGGTTCTTGGTGGAAGCAGCAGCTGGGAAAAGGCATCTGCTATCACTGCGAAGGTAAATTTCAGCCTTCTGAATTAACCATGGATCACCTCATTCCGATTGCCCGTGGTGGCAAGTCCGACAAGAAGAATTGTGTGCCTTCTTGTAAGGAATGTAACACTAAAAAAGGTCATAAAACCCGGGCCGAAATGGCCATGGACGAGCTCGAAAAAGACAGTTCCAAGGGTGGCTTGAGTGATAACTCGATAGGCAGTTCTCGCGACAAAACCGACGATTCTGATGAAAACTCAAGCAATTAACGCTGGGCGCAGGGTGGTTTCAGATTTTTCTGCTTGCGTCCACGGCCTGCCATCCTGTTTTCTATAAATTGTTTTTTAAGGATTAAGTCCATCATCAAGCCGAAGGATTTTGCGACGTGAGTAATAAAATTACGAAAAGTAGTACTGCTGAGTATTTTTCGAAGAATCTTCAACAGGTCGGTTTTTCCTCTCCTTTGAAGGCTGTTTTGACGACTCTGAAAGAGTCCGTAGATAACTCATTAGATGCTTGTGAGAACTCCGGTATTTTACCGGAAATCGAAGTGCAAATTCAAAAAGTGGGCACGGGCTCTACAAAAAACACCGATCTAATTAAAATCACTGTTGAGGATAACGGCCCTGGAATTGACCCTGATGATATTGCCAAAGTTTATGGCGAGTATTTGGCTTCTTCAAAATTTGGTCGTGGTCAGTGCACTCGCGGTCAGCAAGGGATTGGTATTTCTGCCGCCACAACCTGGGCGCAGCTCACCAATGCCAAAGGGGCTTTCGTTACGACAAAAACTCCAAGTATGCGTAAAGCACTGAAGGCGCAAGTCGATGTGGATATCAAAACCAACAACGGGGTGGTTCGTAATAAAGAGATGATCGATTGGGATAAAAAACACGGCGTGCGTGTCGAGTTCACGATTGACGGGCGAGTTCAACTCAATGGTGACGGCGGTCTTTTGACTTATCTCGAGGGCACGGTGTTGGTAAATCCGCACCTGACTTTGAAATATAAATTGATGGAAAATGATTGGGTGAATGTCGAGCGCGTGAGCACCGAAGTTCCGGATTTGCCGCCGGCGACTTTGCCACATCCTCATACTTTCAAGTTGGGCGAGTTCATTACGCATTCGCATTTGTATGGCAAAATCACGCTGGATAAATTCTTAAAAACTGGTTTTTCCCGAGTGAATGATCAAAGCTTGAAAGATTTTGTCGCTAAGGGTTTGCCGAAAGGTCTTCTCAGTAAACCAGTGACGGCGTTGAAGGATGACGACTTCAAAAAAGTATTTACGGCAGTTCAAGACACAGAATTAATGGCGCCTTCCACCAAATCAGTTTTAACTGTTGGGGAAGAGTCTCTTTCAAAATCAATTCAGCGTTTGGGCCAAGTCGATTTCTTTTCGGTGGTGACACGAAAACCAGCGATCTGTGATTTCAAACCCGTCGTGGTGGAAGTTGCTCTCGCACGTTTTATCAATCGTCATCAAGAGGCCGATGACACGATTCAACTTTTGCGTTTTGCGAATCGCGTGCCTTTGCAGTTTGATAAATCAGGTTGTGCGATCACCTGGGCCATTGAATCAGTGAACTGGAAAAGTTACGGATTGTCTCAGCCGAAGGGCAGCTTGCCCTTGGGACCTTACGTTTTTGCGGTCTCACTGGTTTCGCCATTCATTAAATTTAAAAATGCTTCGAAGGAAACCATTGATGCTTCCGAAGAGCTGGTCGAAGAAATTCGCCGCGCTTTGATGCAAGCAGGACAAAAACTGTCTCGTCATATCAAAAAAGAATTCAAAGAAGCCGATCTCGAGCGAAAGCTTGCACACATCGAGCAATTTGGTCCGATCTTGGTGGAGTCTCTGGTGAAAATCACAGGTTCGAACGAGGGTCGTAAGAAAAGAGCGGAAGAGGGTTTGAAAAAGCTTTTGGGCCGCGACTCTGCCGATTTGCAGGCCGATCTGCATGAGGCCACCAGCAAACTTTCAGCAATGAAAAGTCGTGAGAATAAAAAACTGGGTATTGAGGATGACGTGATCACGGCTGAAGGCTTAATTTCTGAGGCTGAGACATCATCGGATGAAGAAGTCGTTTCTTCGGAGAAGGGCCACGGCAAAGGCACAAAAAAAGGTGCTGAAAAGGCAGTGAAAAGCGAAGCTCCAGTCGCCATCGCTAAAGGCAAAGCAAAGGCGCTCAAGCCTGTTGGCAAAGCGGGAACCGCAGCAAAAGTTCAACCGGCAGCGACGAAAAAGAAGTAAGGCAAAAATATGGCAAGCAAAATGATCAGTATTCGCGAGCTTAAAATCAATATTCCAAAAGAAGCTCAGATTCTTTGTGAAAAAATGCTTTCGGATTTAGAAAAATCAAAACGTCCTGTGCTTGAGGCGGTTAAAACATCTTTGGATAACTCTTTTTATAATCCGAAGGTGGGCTACCTCACTCCGGGTGACAAACGTGTGCGCACAGAACTGAATGTGTCTTCGGTTCAGAAATTAGCGCGCGTGGTTTTTATGCTCGAAATCTTACTGCGTAATTTGCATATCGGCTCAGTCAATACCAAGCGTGAGTTGTATTACATCTGTAAAGGGATGATCAAAAATAATGCGCGGTTGAAGCCACTGGATTTTGACGATCAGCCCGAGTCTGATGCCATCATCGATTTCATCGGCGACATGTTGCAAGTTTACCGTGAAGAGCTGAACTGTTTCGCCAATGATCGCGGCGGGCAAACGTACTCGCAGCAATTGGTTGTGACCGAAACTTTGGCGGACGGTGAAAAAGCGACGATTGATTTGTCGACTCTGGGAACGTCGCCGTTTCAACCAAAAAATAAACCGCAATCATTGAAGTTGAAGGTCAAAAAGAAAGTCGACTTTGTTTTAGTGATCGAGTCCGAAGGTACGGCGAATACTTTGCAATCCATGGGTTTCACCAAACGCAACAATTGTATCTTGATGGGCGCGCAAGGGGTTCCATCGAATGCGGTTCGTGGTTGGTGTAAATTGATCGAAGAGCAATTGGCTGTGCCGATGTATTTTTTCGGAGATCTCGATGCGTACACGATGCAAAATATCTTCCGTACGCTGAAGGCGGGCTCTGCCGCATCACTCATTCGTAACGCTGACTTTTCGGCTCCTGATGTGAAATTTTTGGGAGTGCTTCCCGAAGACGTAAAAAAATACGATCTGCCTTTTTACAAAGTTCGTGAGAACGATCCGGCCGAAGCGCGAGCTTTGAAAAAAGCCAAAGACGCTCTGGAAAACGATCCGTTCTTCAAAGACAAACGCAATAAAGGCCTCTCAGATATTTTGCGCTGGCTGATCAAAGAAAAAGTCCGTTGCGAACAGCAAGCCTATTTCTCCGTCGACCCCAACGACCCCATCAAGATGGAAAAAATCATCCTCGAAAAAATCCGCGGCGGCGCCTACGTCTAAAAAAGGTTCCGGGTTCTTTTTAGGGACTCGGGGCGTTGAAAGATATAAGTAAGCTCTTATCTATGATTTGCGGTTTTATTATTTATTAGATTCTATAAAAACTATGATCTGCTCGCTGGAGAGGATTAAGCTCTCCATTCGCTTTAGGGAGTTTGAAGGATTTTCTTCGAAGAGCCTTTCGAATACTTTCCCAATCCGTCTTTTCTGATTTTGAGTTTAACCAAAGCAAAGACTTTTCAATCTCGTGATCGAAAAGAACTGTATCATGTTCAACCGGAATCATAAGTTTTGAAAACCCAAGCAAGCCATGTAAAGTGCTGTAAGGATATTCTTCAACAAATGTGCACGTGTTGGCCTCGACAGGATTTCTGTAAACATATTTATAAGCACACATATAGTGATGATATTCGGTCAAGGCTGATCGAAAAAATCGATTTCCCCAAGTGCCATTAATTCGATGAGATGATTTTGTAAGTTCTCGGCTTGTTTCTCTGAGGAAGTACGCCATGGCTTCACTCAAATTTCCTTGAGGCGCTCGGACAATCATATGAAAATGATTTTGCATCAATGTGACTGAGTGAATCCGCAGATCGAAAGCATGCTTTGCAAAATAGAGTTGGTCTGAAAAACAGGACCAAACTTCAGAGATGGGTTGCTGAAACCAATCGCGATTAATGCATCGAGAAGAAAGATGATAAGGAGTGTTCGGATCAATAACGACATTTTTTCTAGCCATGCCGTTCGAAGAGAGCAAATCAAAAGCCATCCTTGAAATGCATTTAAAATGCGAGGATGGCTTTATTAAAGTCCGAGTTCTGTCTTGACTCATTGAGTCCCTAAAAAGAACCCGGAACCTTTTTTAGAGGGAATTGACTTGCTTGAGGAGGTCGGGGACTTGGTCGAGGTGAGCTTTCCCTTGTTTGATGATTTCGATGGCGCGCGCTTGAGTCAGTTTTCCGGCTGCCATTTGATTGCAAATCGCGGGCTCCAAAGGATCTGTGATGGCGTAAACAGATTTGTGTTGTGGCCACAAGTTGTCGCGGTCATTGGCTCCACCAGCACACAAAGGAATGTAGTGATCGATTTTGAAATCGCCACGGTTCATGCTCTCAATTTGAAAACCACGCTCGCGATCATATTGAGCAATGATGTCCTTTTTGGTCTGAGAATCCACGGCACGGCTGCAGTATGCGATGTGCTCAGGATAGCGATATGAATCAGGGTGGGTACAAACCGCTCCCGGAGTCAGTTGCGCATCTGGTTGTGTTGGAAAGCGGCTGTCATCGGCAAACGCCAATGACGAAGACAGGATCAGGGCGCTGGTCAGCAGTTGTGCAAACGCAAGACGCAAGAAAACCTTGGACATAATTCCCCCAAATAGACAGGCCTTTATGGAGCCTGGTAGAAACGCCGAACCGTATCATCGGCATATACTTAGAGACTGAGATCAACCATTGACCTCAGCGCTGATTCATTTGTGGGCTGAGTATCAGTGCACTCATGACGCTGACAATAAAATTAACGCAATTCACGCCATGCATTGCGTAATAGAAACTGACCCACTAAATTGTCCCTGCATCGAAGCCTTTTCAAGGCTACCGCACAGGATTGAATCAGGATTTCAAAAGAAGTTTTCGTCCTGCTTGGTGAATCGCGAATTGCAAAGCAATTCGCGATTGCCGTTTGAGCCAATACACTGAAAATAAAGAAGAATTTGCGCGAAAACGGAGGAGGGAAATTGTCAGGGACAATTTAGTGGGTCAGTTACTGCGTAATACGTGGGGGAGGCCGCTACGAAGTGAGCATAACTGGTCTCATCTTGAAAGACCTCTTTGAGATCTAAACTGACAAAAGCGGCATCAATAATCAAACCCTCTTGGCAGCCCTCGAGCTTCGGATTTTCAGGATCAAAGGGACAGGTTGAGGTGTCCCAAGCGCGAATTGCAAAAATTATTCGGTAACCGATCCGCTGGTTGTTGCGATCAACGAAAGCGACGGAGTTCAGTGAAACTGAGTCTTTGTCGCTGGTGAAATAATCGCTCTCTAAAATAGTGTCATCCCAAGCAACCGATCTTTCCACGGCTTGCGCATTCAGAAATTTCTGAGTCGTCGTGGGAAGAGCCGTCCAGCTTGCAGGATCTAATTGTTTCAAAGTCACGACAGATTGAGGACATTTCAGACTTGGGCAAAGGCCTTGTGCCTCTTCGATGGATTTTCTAAATTCAGAGGCTGTTGCCGTCTGTGTATTAGCAAAGCTCATCGCCGAAAGTAGAAAGAGAGTGACCAACAAAACTAGTGAGCGAATGAAGTTGAGATTCATGGGCCTAGACTAACTGTAAATGCAGCATGAGAAACATACCTAATGCTCAAGTTGATATTCTGTTCGCGAATATCGTTAAATGGTCACTCTGACGAGAGGCGAGGACTGGTCTGTGACGCATCTCGAATGGGATTGTGGTTTGGCTTCTCTGGCATTAACATTCAGAAAAGACTCGAGAAAAGAGGATACATCATGGCAAAAATTGAGACCACTCCGGAGATGGTGAAAGAAGTTTATCGAAAATCAACTGAAAGACTTGCCGTTGTTCGCAAGCGTTTCGGCCGGCCACTCACTTTGGCGGAAAAAGTTTTGCTTGGTCATTTGGATGATCCGCAACACCAAGAGCTCGAGCGTGGGAAAAGTTTTTTGCAATTGCGACCGGATCGCGTGGCCATGCAAGATGCGACAGCGCAAATGGCTTTGTTGCAATTCATGCTGGCAGGAAAAGATGAAGCGGCAGTGCCTTCGACGGTTCATTGCGATCACTTGATTCTCGCTCATGATGGCAAAGAAAAAGACATGGTCAATGCCATGAGATCAAACGATGAAGTTTTTCATTTTCTATCCTCGGCATCATCTCGCTACAATCTTGGATTTTGGAAGCCAGGAGCCGGAATCATTCACCAAGTGGTGCTTGAAAACTATGCCTTTCCAGGTGGTTTGATTATCGGAACAGATTCGCACACTCCCAATGGTGGCGGGCTTGGAATGTGTGCCGTTGGTGTTGGGGGCTCTGATGCTTCTGACGTGATGGCGGGACTTGCTTGGGAAGTGAAAAATCCAAAATTGATCGGTGTGCATCTCAAAGGGAAAATGCATGGCTGGACTTCGGCGAAAGATATTATTTTAAAACTTTGCGGAATGCTGACGGTCAAAGGTGGAACAGACAAAATTGTTGAGTACTTTGGCGAAGGCACAAAAACCATCAGCTGCACAGGAAAAGCAACCATCACCAACATGGGTGCTGAGCTGGGTGCGACTTGCTCGATTTTTCCTTACGACGAAAAAATGGCGGCTTACCTCAAAGCCACCAATCGCGCTGAGCTTGCCGCCATCGCGGATCAACACAAAGATTTGTTGGTGGCAGATGAAGACGTCGCGAAAGATCCTAAAAAATATTTCGACGAAGTTTACGAAATTGATCTTTCAACGCTAGAGCCTCATCTTGTGGGGCCGCACTCTCCGGATATTGCTCGTCCGATTTCAGCCATGGCGAAAGAAGCCAAAGAAAAAGGCTGGCCACTCAAATTGTCAGCGGCACTGGTGGGTTCATGCACGAATTCTTCTTATGAAGATATCGGCCGCGCGGCTTTTGTCGCGAAGCAAGCTTTGGAGGCGGGACTTAAAATGCCACAACCATTTTTGGTTTCTCCGGGCTCGACGCAAATTCAAAACACCATCGAGCGTGATGGACAGATGCAAACCTTGAATGCCGTTGGCGCAACGGTGCTGGCGAATGCTTGCGGTCCTTGTATCGGTCAGTGGAAACGTGACGACATCAAGCAGGGTGATAAAAATACGATTGTCACTTCATTCAATCGAAATTTCCGCGGACGGAATGATGCCAACACTGAAACTTTGGCGTTTATGGGGTCGCCAGAAATCGTGATGGCATTGGGGCTGGCAGGAAGTTTGGATTTCAACCCTCTGGCGGATGAGCTTGAAACTCCCAAAGGAAAAATCAAATTGAAAGCTCCTGAAGCGCCTGAGCTTCCAGCAAAAGGTTATGTGCCAGATCCACTCGGGTATCAAAAACCAGCGGGTCGCGAAACCGAAGTGAAAGTAAAACCTGGTTCAGATCGTTTGCAACTTTTGGAGCCATTTAAAAAATGGGATGGCAAAGATTTTACGGCGCAAATGGTTTTGGCCAAAGCCAAAGGCAAATGCACCACAGATCATATTAGTCCGGCAGGATCATGGCTCAAATACCGTGGTCACTTGGATAACATTTCAAACAATATGCTTTTGGGTGCAACGAATGCCTTCACTGATGAAATGGGTAAAGGCAAAAATCTTCTCACCGGACAAACCAGTGAAGAGTTCGCAAAAATTGCTCGTGAATATAAAAAAGCCGGCAAAGGCTGGGTCATCATCGGCGATGAAAATTATGGTGAAGGATCTTCGCGTGAACATGCAGCGATGAGCCCACGCTTCCTCGGTTGCACGACCGTGATTGTGCGAAGCTTTGCTCGTATCCATGAAACGAATTTGAAAAAACAAGGCGTGCTGGCTTTGACTTTTGCGGATCCAAAGGACTACGACAAAATTCAAGAAGAGGACAAACTCAATTTGGTTGAATTGTCATCGTTTGCGCCAGGTAAGAACGTAAAAATGGTGATCGAGCACAAAGATGGCCGCAAAGAAGAAGTCTCTTTGAAACATTCGTACAATGCAGAACAAGTGAAGTGGTTCCAAGCGGGAAGCGCGTTAAATTTGATCGCTGCGCACTAAGTTTGTCCTAAAAAAACCAAGTTCTCTGGGCAGGAGCCCAGAGAAAAACGCCAGGATGGCAGCTAGAATTCAAAGCGAATCCGACGCGAATGAAACCGACTGGGTTTTGAAGAATTAAAGCAAATTTGATTGGCTCAGAAATTCTAAAATTTTCTGGGCCATTTTTTTTATCAGCTCTGGCTGATCGTTACTGATGTGAGTGCCGTCCAGCCAAACAATATTCTTTTGATTTGGTAGCAAGGTGTATTGCTCAAGACTGTCGGCTTTTGGAATCAGCTGATCATCCATTCCATAGATCGCCAAAAAAGGTCCGCGCAATCCTGGGAGAAAAGTTTTGGGATCATAGGTGTTCGTAATTCCGCTCATCAACTGATAAACCATGGTGAGTGTTGGTTCCTGAATATTCTTGCTTAAAATTTTCTGCATCGTCTGATTGAGATTGTCGCTGCTATAAGCAAAAATTGTCGCGGCGGGAGTGATACTTCGTAAGCTCGCCAATTGCAGAGCGACCGGAGTAAAAAGCGAGCCAAGGCTTAGTCCTAAGACACTCAAGCGATCGCTATCAACATATTTTCGCGCTTTCAGCCACTCAAGCGCCAAGGCGATCTGGCCTGGAATGATGCGCACGGTTTTGGTGACAAGCGAAGGATCTTTCGCGAAGTCTTCTCTCGATGCGGGATAAGTGTAGCTGACGACGATCAAATTTTTATTCTGCAAAGCCTGCAAAATTTTTGTGGGCTCCATAAATCCTGCGGTGACAAACAGCACGGAATATTTTGCGCTACTGGTTGTGAAATTCTTTGGGCCATTGAGGGTGATTTGAATGGTGCCGACTTCAGAGTGGACCAGTTGAATTTGATGAGTCTCGCGATCATCCGTCGTAGTCATTTGATCGGAGACTTGCACGGCCTTTAAGTTCAGATCATCAAGTTTCAGATTCTGGGCAATACTATTTAAAGTCACAGTGCTGGCTGAGGCTTCGGAGCTGGCATCGGCAAAGGCAGAAAAGCCGCTGAAAAGGCTGCCTGAAATGATCAAAAATTTTATGAAAAATTGTGCTCTCATCAAACCACCCCTGACCTGTTCGAGACGTGGTTATAACGAAACCTTAAGATTTCCGCCGCTGTTAGAATTCTGACAGGGAGAATTTACTCGGGTTCAATACGGATTGAGGATTTAGCCTTTTGGCTTTGCTTCAAAATCGAGCAACCACGATTTGGCTTCAAGGCCGCCAGCAAATCCGGTGAGTTTGCCATTGCTGCCGATCACGCGGTGGCAGGGGACAATAATCGAGATGGGATTCTTGCCATTGGCGGCTCCAACGGCACGACAGGCCTTTGGCGACCCGATTTTTTTGGCGATGTCGGCGTAGCTTCGGGTTTCACCGAACGGGATCGCTCGCAAAGCTTTCCAGGTTTTTTTCTGAAAGGCGGTGCCCAGAGGTTCTAACGGAAGATCAAAAGCAGTTCTTTTTTTTGCAAAATATTCGGTGATTTGTTTTTGTGCCTTTTTTAGCAGTGGATGATTGGGTGCGGCCACTGTTTTTGGCAGACGAACTCGCGAGGGCGGATCATTTTCCCAGAGCAAGGCCACGATATTTTTATCATCAGCAATCAAGGTGAGCTTGCCGACGGGAGAAGGAATTTCGAGATGGAAAAACGCTGTAGTCATAAAGACTCCTTACGAAACTTGGAGGGCGAAAGTTTGAATTTCAATTTGAAAGCATCATTGAATCGGCGAAGCGAAAGATAGCCAGCACTCAGGGCAATTTCGATGATCGGCTGCTTGGTTTCTAACAGCATTTTTTGAGCGGAGCTCAAGCGCAAATCGTCAAAGACTTGCTTGGGAGTTTTTCCCAGCTCTTCTTGAAAAAGCCGGCGAAGATGTCTTGCGCTCACACCAAAAATTTCGGCAAATTGCTCTTCGTTCAGAGCTTGCCTTTTTCCTTGGCGGATCCGTCGAAGCGCTCGTTGGACGATCGCGCTTTTGCCGATCCATGCTGGCGAGTGTGGTGTGGTTTCGGGGCGACAGCGCAGACACGCACGGTAGCCCGCTTTTTCTGCAAGCACTGCGCTTTTAAAAAACTCAATATTTTTTTTCTGTGGTCGCGCGGGGCAGATCGGGCGACAGTAAATGCCAGTCGTTTTCACGCCGAAAAAGAAAACTCCGTCAAAATGCGGATCGCGATCTTTGATGGCCTGGTAATAAATGGAAGTCTGATTTTTCATCAGACCAACTTAACTGCTTTTGATCGACAAAACTAGCTGTTTTCGGACATCATCATTCCACCGCGAAATAGTAGGTGGTGGTCATCGAAGTCTGCGAATGAATCACATACTGTTCCATCACCGGGCCTTTGAAGGTCAGGCGACGCTGTTCAATATATTTGTACGCTTTTGGATAAACTCGCTGGGGGCCAACGGCGGGAGAGCCTTCAAAGTTGGCGACCACATATTTCTGCTCGGGCAGATCTTGAGTTTTAAATCCCTCGGGCAATGTCGCGGGTATTTTGTCTTTGGTGGTATCGATCAAGCAGCCGCCCCACGAGCGCAGACGAGGCTCTTCGACCACATCGGGATTGTCGAGATAGTAGCCAAAAGATTTACTGCAATCGATTTTTTGCGAAGTCGCCCAGTGCTCGACATCTTCAATATCTGAAACAATTTTGTTATAGGGGCCCATGTGTTCTTTGTAAATCAAATGAAAAGGGCCTGCCGTTTTTTCTTCGATCAAAACTGGTTTGAAATAACCAACATAGTTCATCACATAACCAACGAAAAGTGCGACCGCGATCACGAGGGGCAAAATCACATAACGGATTTGGATGTTAAAACCTTTTTTCATGATTCTTTCCATTTGATATTGCAACCCATGGTTGGGATTTGTTTTTGAGGCAGAGGTTTATTTTGTAAAAGCAATTGCACGGCTTCGAAAAGTTCGCGCTTTGTGACTTTGCTGGCGTCTTTCCAAGAGTCATCCATGCGGCCACGGTACGCCGTCTTCAGATTTTTGTCGTAAACAAAAAAATCAGGAGTGCAAACTGCGCCAAACTCTTCGGCGATCTCTTGAGTTTCATCATGCAAGTAAGGAAAAGGATAATTTTTTTCTTTCGCTCGTTGCTGTAGGCCTTCAAAACTATCTTCGGGATGATCGGTCGAGTCGTTGGAACAAATCGCCACTAAGTTCACACTCAGCTTTTTCAGATCGTGTCCCAATTGAATCAAGCGATCTTCGACAGCTTTCACATAAGGGCAGTGATTGCAAATAAACATGACCACCAAAGGTTTGCCATTTTTATATTCAGCCAGCGAGTGCACGTGCTCATCCACTCCGGGCAAAGAAAAATCCGGGCAATCAAGGCCTAACTCATCTTGAGGAGAAAAAGTGAGCGACATTAGAGATCACTCCAGTGAATGGTTTTTGAGGTTGTGTGCAAAGATCCGTCTTCAGAGATCGACACATATTTTTCTGGTAATAAAGGATGACGATTCAGCGCCCACAAGAGTGAGGCTTGATCGGTGGGGCTCAGCATTGAATCCGAGCGACTAGCCACCAAAGTGAGTTCCAGCAGCATGCGATCCAACGCCTGCGTCCACTCGGGCAAAGTCACCGCTAATTTTTCGTTGTGCTTATGAAGTTGATGAGCGAGGTGAGTCGCCGTTTCCAGAGGTGGCTGAGTGAAAACATTAAACCCAAAACCGACAATAAAACGGTGATAATTTTTATTTTCAATATTCTCAATCAGAAGACCTGCAACTTTTTTATCTCCCAAATACAAATCATTGGGAGCTTTCAGATTCCAATCCAAAAAAGGCCAAGTTTGATAAAACGCGCGCATCATGGCGAGGCCAATCAGCGGCGACAAGATGGGAGAAGGTGCTGAAGCTCTGGGAAAAACCCAGCTCGACAAAAGCGCTCCGCCAAAATCTTCGCTTTCATTCCATTGATGATCACCACGGCCGCGTCCGGCAGTTTGATGTTCGGTGATGTAAAGTTCAATGGTCGGAGTTTCAGACAGTGGTTTCTCTTTAGCGATGGCATTTGTGCTGCTGGTTTCATTTTCAAACCACGTTGAAAGACCAGAGCGCTGAGACCATTCTGCAGAAGTGCTACCAATAGAAAAACTCATTCTTCATCCCATAAAAATTTGAGACTCAGATCTGCCGCTGGTGCTGAGTGAGTCAAAGCTCCCACGCTGATAAAATCAACTCCGATGCTTGCCACTTCCTGAATGCGGTCCACAGTCATATTGCCGCTGGCTTCGGTATGAATATGTGGCGGAATCAAAGCGAGGGCTGCTTCCATTTGCTCGGTCGTCATATTGTCGAGCAAAATTCTTTGCACACCCAGTTTCACGCACTCTTTCACGTCATCGAGAGTCCCAGCTTCAATCTCAATCGGTAGATCTGAATTTTTTCTCGTTTCCTCAACGGCCCGAGTGATACCACCCATCACTGCAATGTGATTGTCTTTCAGCAAGATCGCTGAGCTTAAATCCATGCGATGATTGATGCCACCACCATGAACCACAGCGCGCTTTTCAAGCTCGCGATATCCGGGCAAAGTTTTTCGAGTGTCGATAATTTTTGTTTTTGAATTCGAAGCCCGTTTCACAAAAGCTTTGGTCAGTGTGGCAATGCCAGAAAAATGCATCACGAAATTCAAAGCCGTGCGCTCGGCTTTAAGAATTTGCAACAAATCACCTTGCAGAGTGCAAACGATCTGACCTTTCAAAACATCAGCACCATCTTGGAAGTGCCATTTCAGCTTTGCTTGAGGCTCTAAAAACAAAATGCTTTTTTCAAAAGCCTCAGCTCCTGAAAAAACCAAATCTTGTTTGGCCACAAGCTTGGCGCGTCCCTGGCGCTGGCCCAATTTTAATGAATCTGTGGTGACGTCACCATGAGGCATGTCCTCTTGATAGGCGGCGGCAATGAGTTGCTCTAATTTCATACGAGGTCTTTACTACAAACGTTCGGCGTCTTTAAGGAGTTTTTGCAACTCTTCGCGCACAACGCGTTCTGCAACGTCGGGAATGATTTTCCAGGCAATGCTTTCCAGCACAGTGCGGACTTCTTGGCGCAGAATTTCTTCCACATGCATTGGATCTAAGGCTGCTAAAGCTGGTGAAGAGGCCGTTGACGTTGATCGATGAGAAGTCGGTTGCGTTTGATGGGATTTCTTTGGTGTTTGGATTTCTTCAAGATCTTCCAGATTGATTTCTTCAACTCCTGAGCTGAGAGCAATTGAAGTTTTGGTCAAATCTGCCTCATCGATCGCAAAAGCTTCTTTGGGGAGATCGATTTTAAATTTATTCAGATCTTGGTGCGCCCAATCCTCAGATTTGGCAGAGTCAGTTGGAGTTTTCGGAGCTAAAGAAGATTTCGGAGCCGCCGTCGTCGGCGTTTGTAATTTCACTTGTTCAAATTCTTCGGGCTCGTCCTCGTCGCTGCCAAATTCCACAACCGCTGGAGCTTGGTAAGTTGAAGCCGCTGTCGGCGGCTTTTGCTCAGCCGGTTTCTGATCTTCCAAAATCGGTGGCAGATTCGGAAAGCTCAAATAACCAGCAATCGCGTTTTCATGAGTGACCGGAACCAGATCTTTGACGATTTGGCGGAGCTGATCGGCATCAAAAGGTTTCTCGAGGCGACGATCGGCTTTGGCCGTGCGAGCTTTTTGCTCGTCCAGTTCCATAAATCCGCTCCACATCAGGACCACCGGTACATGTTTTAATTCGGCACTGCCTTTGATTTCGGCACAGACCTCGTAGCCATTTCTTTTCGAAAGCAGGACGTCGGCAAAGATAATATCGGGGTGAAATGAGCTTGCCACTTGCAAAACGTCCAGGCCAACGGGCACAGCTTTGACTTCAACGCCAAAATCCTGAAGAGCCAATTGCATGACTCGTTTGATGGTAGAGCTTTCATCGGCCAACAAGACGCGTAAGGACATAGGTCAAGTACACATTTTTTCGTTACCTGAGTCAAGAAGAGCGATAATTTTAAAGGATGAATCGAATCGACCGTTATGTGTCAGGCCTCTTTTGGGGATATTTTGTTGGCGGGCTTGTTATTTTTGTAACGATCTTTCTGGCGATCGATGCTTTGACATTCATGGTGAATTATAAAAATGTCGCGGGCAGTGCCATTGCTTTGTACTACGCGTTTTCTGCTCCGGCCATTGTTTATATGATGGCACCAGTGGCTTGTTTGCTGGCCACCGTTTTTACCATTTCTACACTCAATCGCAATAATGAGTTGGTCGCTCTTTTTTCAGTCGGTATGAGCTTGGTCCGAGTGTGTGCGCCGATTTTAGTTTGGGTGGCGGTGATTTCAGCAGGAGTCTTTGTTCTCAGCGATAAAATTTTGCCGAGCTTTGCCAATCAAAAAAATTACGTCTTCTATCACGACATCACCAAAAATCCGTCGCTCTACTCGACGGTGAAGAATGAAAAAATTTGGTATCGGTCCAAAGATACCATCTTTAATATTAAAACTTTGAACGAGCAGACTCATAAAGCGCAAGGGCTGACGCTTTATTATTTCAACAGCAATTGGGATTTGATTCAGATGATCACGGCCAAAGAGGTCGATCTCGTGGGCCAGAATTGGGATTTGAGTGATGGCTCGGTGACTCTTTTTACCGAGGATTCGAGCTTTCCACTGACCAGTCAATTTGATAAAAAAACCATCGTCATGACCGAAGATGCGAAGGATCTCACCTCGACGGCAGATACTTCGGATGTGATGAGTCTCGAGGAACTTTCGCAATTTATTAAAAAGAACAAAGAGGCGGGCCTTGATACTGTTCGCTATGAAGTCAGTTATGACTCGAAATATGGATTTGCTTTTGCGGCCATGGTGATGAGCCTTTTGGGAATTCCATTTGCTTCAGGCAAGGCCCGTTCCGGCGGGACGATGATCAACATGGGAATCTGTTTGGGGCTCGTGCTGATGTATTGGATTCTTTATTCTTCAGGTTTGGCCCTTGGGAATTATGGCAAAATCCCGCCCCTCTTGGCGGCCTGGACGCCGAATGCCCTCACTTTGGCGATTGGCAGTTTCTTCATCTGGAAAAAACGACAGTAGCCAAAGCTTCACAAGTTCTCGCTTTCAGAGTAGAATCAGGGTATTGAGATCTTGATCGGAGGCCTTCATGGCAGTCCTTGAAATTTTAAAATATCCAGATCCTCGCCTGCGTGAGGTTTCTCAGCCCGTTAAAAAATTCGATGCTGAGCTTAAGAAATTTTCCGAAGACCTGCTTGAAACAATGTACGCCGAAAATGGAATTGGTTTGGCGGCTCCGCAAGTGGGAAAGCTTTATCGCATGATGGTGGTGGACACGCGCCCGCGTGATACCAAGGGTCGCTACGAAGAAAATCAAATGACCGAGCTTGAAGCAAAAATTCCTCAACCTTTGGTGGTGATCAATCCGGTGATCATCAAAGGTGAAGGCAAAACCACGTTCAATGAAGGTTGCCTGAGTGTTCCGTCATTTTATGAAGAGGTCGAGCGTTTTGAAAAAATTCAACTGAAATACAACGATGTCTCCGGCAAAGAGCACATCATCGATGTCGATGGTCTTTTGGCGATTTGTTTGCAACATGAAATGGATCATCTCGAGGGAACTTTGTTCATCGATCACTTGAGCTATCTTAAATCTAACAAAATTAAAAATCAGATCAAAAAGCATGGCTATCCTGAAAAACAAACCGAGGAAGACAACACCTCTGGCAAACAAAAAGAAACCATCAAAGCGTGAGCAAGGTTCGCGTCTGCTTCCTCGGCACTCCAGAATTTGCAGTGACAAGCCTGAAGCAGCTTGTGAGTGACTCGCATTATGAAGTCGTCGGTGTGGTGACTCAGCCGGATCGTCCTGCGGGACGCAAGATGCAATTGACACCCAGTCCGGTAAAAGCTTTTGCGATGGCGCAAGGTTTGAAAGTCATCTCGCCTGAAAAAGTCAGCCAAGAGCTGATCATGCAAGAAATAGAAACATGGAGTGCAGAAATCGCCGTAGTCGTCGCTTTTGGCCAAATCCTTTCACAAAAATTTCTCGATCTTTTTCGTTTTGGAGCGGTGAATGTGCATGGCTCCATTCTTCCGCGCTGGCGAGGGGCCGCTCCGATTCAGCGAGCGCTCGAAGCCGGAGACAGTGACAGCGGCGTGACCTTGCAAAGAGTGGTCAAGCAGCTGGATGCCGGAGATATTTTAGGTCTACGACGAATCAAAATCACTCCAGAAATGAATGCGCAAGAGTTGTATCAGGAGATGGCGCGCTTGGGAGCAGAGCTTCTGCATGTGGAACTGATGGATTATGTGCGTGGGAATTTGGCGCCGATCCCGCAAGACGAAACGCGAGTGACCCTTGCAAAAAAAATCGATAAGAGCGAAGCCTTGATCCATTGGTCGCAAACGGCCGAGCAAATTCACAATAAAGTGCGTGCCTTTGTTATGGGACCTGGAACTTTTTCTATCTTGGCGGGCAAAAAAATAAAAATTCATCGCACGAAAGTGGCGAGCGGCAAAGCCCAACCAGGTGTGGTTGCCAAAGTCACCGAAGACTCCCTTTTCATTGGGACGGGTGACGGGCTTTTAGAGCTTTTAGAAGTTCAGCCGGAATCTCGCAATCGCATGGTGATCAAAGATTTTCTCAAAGGTCATCCATTGAAAGAAGGAGATCGCTTTGACACCTAAATCTCAATGTCAAAAACTAGCTGCTCCTTCGATCTTATCCGCTGATTTTGCCAATCTTGAAAAAGAAATCAAAGCGGTGACCGAAGCCGGTGCTGATTGGATTCATGTCGATGTGATGGATGGTCATTTTGTGCCCAATCTCACGATTGGTGCGCCGGTGGTGAAGTCATTGCGCCAGATCACCAAGCTTCCGCTGGACGTGCATTTGATGATCGAAAAGCCCGAGCGCTTGATTGCTGATTTTGTCAAAGCGGGTGCTACTTATCTCACCATTCATGTTGAAGCCACAGCAAATCCAGCCGAAGTTTTGAAGCAAATTCGCACTCTCGGAGCAAGGCCCGGAATCACGTTAAGGCCAGGAACTGCGGTTGAAAAAGTGTTGCCGCTGCTGCCTTTGGCAGATTTGGTTTTGGTGATGACGGTCGAGCCCGGCTTTGGCGGGCAAGAATTTATGCCCGAACAAGTCGCAAAAATCACCCGACTTCGCCAAGAAATTGAGCAAAAGCAGCTCGCTTGCCTGATCGAGGTCGATGGTGGCGTCAATGAGCAAACTCTGCCGTTGTTGAAAGACGTCGATGTCTTTGTTGCAGGTAGTTTTGTGTTTAAAAATGACTATAAAAAGGCTATCCATCTCCTGAAGAGCACGTAAGTGCTAAGAGTCGCACCGACGGTGCGCAAAGGAGACATAGATGTCTGGAATTCTCAGCTGGATCGGCTTCGGCTTGGTCTGCGGTGTGCTCGCAAAATTAATTCTGCCAGGAAACGATGGAATGGGTTGGATTCGCACGACTCTTTTGGGAGTGGCGGGTTCTTTTTTGGGTGGCTTTATCGGCTCTTTTTTTGGCATCGGATCACCCGCCGCTTGGAGCATGCCAAGTGTGGTCACGGCGGTTGCTGGCGCCATGGTTTTATTGATTATCAATCGCATCGTCACCAGATCTTAGGTTGAAGGAAAACTCAATGTCGAAAAAAACTCTGCTCACCGGTGATTCTGCGACGATTGATTTGATTCGCGAGATTGCCTTTCATCCTGAAATCAAAGTCGAGCTGGCATCTGAAGCGCGACAAAAAATGATCGAGTCCAAGCAATACATCGACAGCAGAATTGCCACCGGCGAAGTCATGTACGGCGTGAACACCGGCTTTGGGGCATTTAGCTCGGTGCGAATTTCTGATTCAGAAATCGAAGAGCTGCAACGAAATTTGATTCGCTCGCATTCTGCGGGAGTCGGCACACCCTTCACGCGTCAGGAAACGCGCGCGATTATGTTTTTGCGCGCCAATGCTTTGTCTCGAGGTCACAGCGGCATTCGCCCGGCGGTAGTTGAAAAAATTCTCGAGTTTCTGAACAACGATGTGATTCCCGTGATTCCCTCTCAAGGCTCTGTCGGAGCCAGCGGCGACCTCGCACCACTTTCACATTTGGCGCTTGCACTCATGGGCGAGGGCGAACTTTGGAACGAACAAAACCAAGCTGTCGATGCCGGGAAATTTTTAGCACAGAAAAAAATTGAGCCTTTGGTTCTCAAAGCCAAAGAAGGTCTGTCGTTAATCAATGGCTGTCAGGTGATGACGGCCGTGGGAGCGATTGCGGCTTGGGAAGCACGACGATTTTTGTGGATGACCGATCTTGCTGGAAGCATGTCTCTCGAGGCACTTCGCGGATCGCGCAAAGCTTTTGATCCTTTGATCGCAGCGACTCGTCCGCATCCAGGAGAGGCAAAAACGGCGCGCAACCTTTTAAAATTGATGGGGCCAACAAGCCCGCTTGCTGACAGTCATGAGAACTGCAGCAAAGTTCAAGATGCGTACTCGCTTCGTTGTATGCCAGCGGTGCATGGAGCTGCCAAAGATGCTCTCGGTTACATTTGGCGTACACTGGAAGTCGAAGCGAATTCGTCGACTGACAATCCGTTGGTGTTTGCGAAAGACAACAAAGTTTTATCTTGTGGAAATTTTCATGGCGAGCCCGTGGCTTTTGCCATGGATTTCGCCGCCATTGCCATCAGCGCTGTGGCCAATATGTCAGAGTGTCGCATTGAAAAATTAATCAATCCGGCGATGAGTGATTTGCCGGCGTTCCTGACTCCGCAAGGGGGCCTCAATTCAGGACACATGATTGTGCAAGTCGCGGCGGCATCGCTGGTCAGTGAAAATAAAATTCTCGCTCATCCAGCTTCGGTGGATAGCATTCCGACATCGGCGGATAAAGAAGATCACGTCAGCATGGGAACCATTGCGGCCAGAAAATTTGTGCAGATCCTGCGCAATGCTGAGAATGTGGTGGCCATGGAAATGCTGTCATCAACACAAGCGATGGATTTATTAAAGCCGCTAAAGCCTGCAGGTGCTGTGCTGGCAGCCTATGAGCATATTCGCACCAAGGTGCCGTTTGCAGCGAAAGATCGTGTGTTTGCCAAAGACGTTGCGGTGATTCGTGAGATGGTTCAGCAAAATGAAATTTTAAAAGTCATTGAATCAACGACGGGCACTCTTGAGTTTTAATTTTTTGTCATGAGAGGTTGAAGACCATGAAACGAACAGTGAAAGCTCCCACAGGAACAAAAATGCATTGCAAAGGCTGGCAGCAAGAAGCAGCCTATCGCATGATTCAAAATAATCTGGATCCCTCGGTGGCAGAACATCCGGAAGAGCTGATTGTTTATGGTGGCATTGGTAAAGCGGCCAGAAATTGGGAATGCTTTGATAAAATTTTGCAAGCGCTGACGACTCTGGAAAATAATGAAACACTGCTTGTGCAGTCAGGAAAACCTGTTGGTATCGTGCGCACGCATGAAGATGCGCCTCGGGTTTTACTGGCGAATTCCAACTTGGTGCCGAAGTGGGCGACCTGGGAAGTCTTTCACGAGCTTGATAAAAAAGGGCTGATGATGTTCGGTCAAATGACGGCGGGCTCATGGATTTACATCGGCACTCAAGGAATTATTCAAGGCACCTATGAGACTTTTGTTGAAGCTGGTCGCCAACACTTTGGTGGCAGTCTCAAAGGCAAAGTGATTCTCACCGCAGGTCTTGGCGGCATGGGAGGAGCACAACCTCTGGCCGGAGTTTTCGCGGGCGCTTGTGTGCTTGCTGTCGAAATTGATCCGACACGAATTCAAAAACGTCTTGAAACCAAATATGTCGACGAAGTCGCAATCAACATCGACGACGCCATTGCACGCGTTCGTAAATACACCGCTGCGGGCGAAGCAAAATCCATTGCTCTGCAAGGCAATGCGGCAACGATGATTCATGAGTTTATCAAAAAAGGTTTCACTCCAGATCTGTTGACGGATCAAACGTCAGCGCATGATCCATTGATTGGTTATATTCCTGAAGGTCACACTGTCGAATCAGCGACCGAGTTTCGTAACAAAGATCAAAAAGCTTATTTAGCGGCAGCGTATGAAGCCATGGCAAAACATGTGCGCGGAATGCTGGAAATGCAAAAACTTGGCGCGATCACTTTTGATTACGGCAATAATTTGCGCGCACGTGCGCTTGAGGCCGGAGTCAAAAACGCCTTTGATTTTCCAGGTTTTGTGCCGGCCTACATTCGACCGCTCTTTTGTAAAGGCAGTGGTCCGTTTCGTTGGGTGGCTCTGTCTGGAGATCCTCAGGATATTCAGGTCACTGATGATGCCATTCGTGAACTTTTCCCACATAAAAAAGATTTGCTTCGTTGGCTTGAGATGGCTGAAAAGCGAATTGCATTTCAAGGTTTGCCAGCAAGAATTTGTTGGCTTGAGTACGGCGAGCGCGCCAAAGCCGGCCTCATGTTGAATGAACTGGTGAGAACCGGAAAAGTGAAAGCCCCGATTGTGATAGGTCGCGATCACTTGGATTGCGGCTCGGTGGCTTCTCCCAATCGTGAGACAGAAGGCATGAAAGATGGCTCGGATGCAGTCAGCGATTGGCCACTTTTGAATGCCATGGTGAACACGGCTTGCGGAGCAACTTGGGTTTCACTTCATCACGGTGGTGGCGTCGGTATGGGATATTCTCAGCACGCGGGCCAAGTGATTGTTGCTGATGGAACGGAAGCAGCGGCTCGTAGACTTGAGCGAGTTCTGACGGCAGATCCTGCGATGGGAGTCTTTCGTCATGTGGATGCTGGCTATGAGGAGGCCAAGGTCACTGCCCGCGAACGTGGTGTAAAAAGCCTTTGGATTTAGATAACTTTTACACAATCAAATGACTTTCTAAGTCAAAACAGAATCCAAACAATTATCGCATTGAAAATTACTTTAAGTCGGGGTGATATCCGACTCGGAGGGCCTTATATGTTGTCAAAAGCAAGTCTTCGTGTGTTTTTGGTCGGTTTCTTCGGATTGTCATCTTTGCTCGTCAGCGGGCAAGCCTGGGGTTGGGGTTCCATCGGACACCGCACCGTCGGCCAGGTGGCAGATCATTATCTTCTCCCTGAAGTCAAAATTGAACTCAGTAAAATGCTCAACAATCAGTCTCTGGCGAGTGTTGCGAACTGGGCAGATACGATCAAATCGGATCCAGCTTGGCAAGGGACGAAAAGCTATCACTTCCAAGATCTTCCCGATGGACAAAGCTTTATGGATAACTTGCGGACTCAATCGCAGGCCGATCAGCAAAAAGGCGGAGTCGTTGAAGCCATTCTGCAAGGCGAGCAAGATTATCTTTCAAACAGCAATCCAACGGATCTGCAGAATGACTTGAAATTTCTGGTTCACTTTATCGGTGATATTCACCAGCCGCTGCACGCAGGTCGCCCTGAAGATCTTGGCGGCAACAAAATCCCAATTCGCTGGAATGGATTTCAAACCAATCTGCACGCTGTTTGGGATAGCATGATGATCGAATCTGGTCACAAAGACCTCTTCGCGAACTCGCCGAAACAAGAAGAAATTCCTTATGCACAATTCTTGATTCAGCAGTATGGCAACGAAGCGATCGATCAAGCTTCTTTGGCTGATGTCGATGCTTGGGTTGAAGAAGACCGCGTTCCTCGTGCTGCTATTTATGGTGATAAAAATCTTCCGGCAGATCAGTACACGGCTGAGTTTTTGTCGACAGCCGATCACCGCATTTATTTGGCAGGAGTTCGTTTAGCAAATTTCTTGAATCAAATGGTTCTAAAAAAAGAAACTCCACCTGTTCGTATGAGTCTGATCTCAGCGATTGAGCAGATCACAGGTCCAATGAAACAGTTTATCGTTCTTCGCCAGCATTAATTCAGTCATTTTAATAGATTTCTAAAGAGGGCTTCTGAAATTCAGGAGCCCTCTTTTTTTGCGGCTACCGCGCAGATGCCACCCAGTTCTTCAGACGAATTCCCCGGCTGCTTTGGTGAATCCTGAATTGCTAGCAATTCAGGATTGCCGTTTCGAGCCAATACATTTGAGACAAAGGCCATTCGTCCCGAGAACGGAGGTGGCAGATTTTCGTTTTAAGGCTGCCTCAGAAGAAGAACGTCTTAAATGACAATTTGTTAATCTTGCTGTCATGTCGTTGTCATTTTCGGGTGTTAGCATTTTTCTATGGAAAATCAAAATACTCCGTCTGAAGAAGCAGCGAAAGCCTATCAATCTCATCATGAAGACAATTCGGATCCTCGCTCGACGGGGATTGTTTTATTTGCGATTCGTTATCCTTACTTTATTGTCGTGGCTTGCCTGATGGTTTTTGTGCTTGGCGTGCTGGCCGTTTTGAATTTGCCAAAGGATTTGCTACCGATTTCTCATCAGCCTGCCGTGCAAATTCTTTCGTTTTATCAAGGGATGCCGGTCAGTGAAATTGCGACGGATTTAACAGCTCGGATTGAGCGTTACACGGATCAAGCCATCGGGATTGAAAAGCAGGATTCGAAGTCTTTGGCAGGTGTCAGTGTCGTTCGAAATTATTTTGATCCAAAAATGAATTTGGATACGGCGATTTCACAAAGCACGGCCACGGTCATGTCGGTGCTCAGAAAACTTCCGCCCGGAACTCAGCCGCCTTTGATTTTGCCATTTGATCCGACGGCATCGGTGCCTTTGGCATTGGTTGCTGTCAGCGGTGATTTTCCAGAGGAGCATTTGGCGGAAGTGGCTCGGTATGATGTGCGAAATTCAATCCTTTCGGTTTCGGGTGCCATGGCTCCGACGGTGATGGGTGGGGTTGAACGACGAGCGATCGTTTATTTAAATCAAGAAAAGTTAAAGCATTATAATTTTTCGCCGGTTGATGTTTTGGGAAAAATGAATTCGATGAATACATTTATTCCGACCGGAGATTTGAGAATGGGTGATTACGATTACCAAATTCTCAGCAATGGTTTGGCTGAAACAGTCAATGATATGAACGACTATCCTTTGCGCAGTCAAAACGGTGTCACCGTCAGCGTGAAAGATATTGGGCAAGCAAAGGATGATCATGCGATTCAGACCAATGTGGTGATGGTGGATGGGAAACGCCAAGTTTATATTCCGATTTATCGTCAGCCAGGAGCCAACTCCATTAGCGTCGTTGATATGGTGAAAGAAAAAATGGCGTGGCTCAGTCAAAGACTTGATGGCATCAAGCTGCGAGTGGTGGCCGATCAGTCGGAATTTATTCGCCAAGCAATTCATGGAATTGCTGAAGAAACTGTGATTGGTGGCGGTCTTGCGGCCTTGATGGTTTTTTTCTTTTTAGGAAATCCGCGCGCCACTGGCGGTATCATGCTGTCGATTCCACTCTCGTTGTTGGTTGCTTTTTTGGGATTGAGCATGATGGGGCAAACACTGAATGCGATGACTCTCGGTGGGTTGGCGCTTTCGATCGGTGTGTTGGTTGATAACTCGATTGTGGTACTTGAGAATATTGCCAAGAAGAGAGAGATGGGACTCGGCGGCTTGAAGTCTGCCATCGAAGGAGCTTCGGAAGTCGCCATGCCGGTGTTGGCATCGACACTCTGTACGCTGGTTGTGCTATTTCCGATTATATTTTTAGGAGGAATTTCTAAAGTTCTTTTCTCGGCGCTGGCGCTGTCAGTGACCTTTGCCATGATTGGTTCTTATTTTGTGGCGATGACAGTGATTCCGCTTTTTGCCTCGAAAGTTTTGGCGGGGAAGCCTCCGCAAATTCAAGATTTGATGGCGCCTTTGCGAGTGGCGCAGCAGGGTGTTGCGCGAGTGACTCAATGGTATGGAAGTTTGCTTTTAAAAACGCTTCGCCATAAATCGGCCTTATTTATTATTATCATTCTTTTATTAGTCAGTGGTGGAATCGCTGCCACTTTCTTAGGGTCAGAACTTTTTCCCAGAGCTGACGCCGGAAATTTTGTTTTTAAAGCGCGATTGGCGTCGGGGTTACGGATTGAAGAAACCGAAAAGTTTTCCAAAGAAATGAATGATAAAATTCGTCAGTGGATTCCGCCGAGTGATTTATCAATGATCATCACCAATGCGGGATTGCTTTACGGATATCCGGCAGCGTTTACTCCGAATACGGGGACGCAGGATGTTTTCTTTTTGATTCAATTGACTGAGAATCGCAAAGAAACCAGTCAGTACTATGCTTCGATCATTCGTGAAAAAATGGCCAAGGAATATCCAAAGGTGGAAGTGGGTATTGAGTTGGGGGGGCTTTTGACCAGCGCTCTGAGCGGCGGACTTGGCTCGCCCATTGATATTCAAATCATTGGTCATGATCTGAAAGTGGCGCATGACTTGGCTGAAAATATGTTGCCGGAAATCAAACGCTTGCCGGGGGCAGTGGATGTTCGCATTCAGCAAAGAACGGATTTGCCAGAATTATTTTTAAATGTGAATAGAAAAAAAGCCGGAGAGCTGGGATTGTCCGTGGATGACGTGATGAAAAGTGTCGTCTCAACAGTCAGTGGAAGTTTTTCGTTTAGTCCTGCGATCTGGGTAGATCCAAAAAGCGGTATTGATTTTCTTTTTGGAGTGCAAATGCCGACGGATCAAGTGACGACAGTGGATCAATTGCGTGAAACTCCTCTCACGGGAAGGGAGCAAGATCGAAGCGTGCCATTATCACGAGTGGCGGAACTCACGCAAACGACAGGGCCCAGTGAAATCAATCATGTGAATCTTGAACCTGTTGTTGATATTTATATGGATGGACAGGGGCGAGATGTCGGCAGTCTTTCTAGAGATGTGCAAAAAATCTTAGACAAGACCACTTGGCCGAAGGGTTACAAAGCAGAAATTCGCGGCGAGATCAAAGAAATGAATTCAGCGGTGGATGCCCTCAAGGGCGGTTTTGTGTTGGCGGCTTTGCTGGTGTATTTGATTCTTGTGGTGCAATTTAAATCGTTTCAAATTCCAGCCATTGTCATGGCCACTGTGCCGATTGGAGTTGTCGGAATTATTCTGATGTTGGTGCTGACGAAAACTTATTTCAGTATTCAAGCAGCGATCGGCGCCATTTTCATGATTGGTATTGCCGTCGCCAATGGCGTCTTGCTGATCGAATTTATTTTACACAAGGTGCACGAATCGCCGGGACATAGCAAGCAGGCCATCGAAATTGCGGTGATCGAAGCCTCTCGGCAGCGGCTTCGCCCGATCATGATGACATCGCTTGCTTCGATTTTGGGATTGGTGCCGATGGCCTTAGGATTAGGGCATGGATCGGAGGCCAATATTCCGTTGGGCCGTGCAGTGATCGGCGGGCAATTGCTGTCGACTTTGCTGACGCTGTTTTTGGTGCCGACGTTGTTTATGATTTTTTCTGGAAAATCAAAAAAGCCCCATGAGGTGGTCCAATGAGGAAAATAAAATTTGGTTTTCTTATTTTTATTTTTTCTTTGCTGTCGTTGAGGGCTTCAGCTCAGCCTGATAAAAAAGTTTTATCCTTGCTTGATGTTCTTGGCGAGGTTGAAAAAACCAGTCCGCAAGTGATTTCGTCTCGTTATAAATCCATGGCAGCAAAGGAAAGCATCAGATCCGCAAAATCAGGTTATCTCCCAAGCCTTGATGCAGCTTTGATTGCGACGGATGGAAGTCCGGGGGCTTTTGCTTTGTTGGGTGTGGATAACAATATCAGTTCGTCAGAACGGATTGGAACTGGCGGGGCTCTGATCTTAAAACAAGATATTTGGGACTTCGGTCGCACTGGTAATGCCGTCGAAGGAGCGAAAGCTCAGGCCGAGGCTGAAGAGAAGCACCAAGCGATCACGGAAACTCAAGTTGACATGCAAATTCTGCAAACTTTTTTTGACTGTGCGTTTATGAAAAGTCAGGTTGAGGATTCTCGATTGATTGCCACCGAGGCAAAGTATGTCGCTGACGAAACGGACAAATTTGTGCGCTCGGGGCAAAAATCAATCGTCGAGCGCTATTTGGTCGACGCTCAGGAAAAAGAAGCTGAAACCAAAGTCGGCGAACTTCTGCAAAGAAGTCAGGTCATCGATCAGAGATTGGCGATTGCCTTAGGGCGAGAAAATATCAAGTCGGTCACTTGCCCAGATTTAGATCAGCAACAGGAAAAAGATATTTTATCTCTGGAAAATGGGAATTCAAAAAATCCATTTCTTGAAGCTCAAAAATCTCAGCTGAAAGTTTCACAATTTCGTTTGCAACAATCGAAGTCCGCTCAGATGCCGCAACTTTTTGGCGTGGTGTCTGGTGGTTACTTCAGCAATGATCAATTGAAAGACAAATGGAATTATTCCGCAGGAATCGGGCTCAGTTTGCCTTTGTTTGAAGGTTTTAAAATTGATGCCGATATCGGCAAAGCCTCTGCGGAGCTGCAAGCTGAGCAAGCCTACTATCATGCGGCCGAGCAAAGCGTGAATGAAGCTAATACTAAATATGATGAGCAAATCCAAGGATTGCAGGTGCGGCTGAGCTATCTGAATAAGGAAGATAAGTTGGCGCATGATGCCTTCAGTTTGTCTAAAAAAAGATATTTCGGCTTGCAGGGCAATTTGGTGGATGTTCGGGAGGCCTTAAGAAATTTAGATCGCATTTTAACAGCCATTGATGAGGCGCAAAGAGATCTTTTCATTGCAAGGGGAGCCAGAGCCATTTTTAATGGAGTCAGGGTGCCTGATGAAAATTCTGGTGATTGAAGATGAAGCTAAAATCTCATCGTATCTAAAAAAAGGATTGGAAGAGCAGGGCTTCTCTGTCGATGTCGCCTCCGACGGCGAAGAGGGGCTGCATCTGGCTTTGCAAGTCAGCTATGACCTGATCATCCTTGATATCATGCTGCCGAAAAAAGATGGCTGGAGTGTGATGGAGGACCTGAGAAAATCGGGAAAAAAAACTCTCGCACTGTTTCTCACCGCTCGGGATAATTTGGATGATCGCATCAAGGGGCTTGATCTGGGCGCTGATGCGTATCTGGTGAAGCCATTTGCTTTTTCAGAATTGATTGCGCAAGTGAGAAGCTTACTTCGCCGAGGACCGGGGCGCGATTATCAGGCTCAAATTCAAATTGCTGATCTGACTCTCGATCCGGTTCGGCATGTGGCAACTCGGGCGGGAGTTAAATTGGATTTAACTCCAAAAGAATTTGCACTGCTTTCGTTGCTGGTTCGTCGCAAGGGTGAGATTTTAACAAGATCCACGATCTCTGAACAAATTTGGAATTTGCATTTTGATCCGGGAAGTAATTCGGTGGATGTGCATATTCGCCGTCTTCGCACCAAGGTCGATGATCCTTGGGAAAAAAAATTGATTAAAACAATTCGCGGTATCGGCTACACGATTGAGGACAATGATTGAAACAGTCAGCCAAGCCCTCGTGGTCCTTAGTTCGACGCTTGCTTTTAAGTTTCACCGGATCTTTTATTGTCTTGGCTCTGATTTCCAACGCCAGTCTTTATTATTTTCTCAATCGCGGTCTTGAATCAGAACGAAGTTCCATTCTTCAAGATCGTATGGATGCCATTGCGACTTTGCTCAAATCTCCGGCGCATGGCCTTGAAGAATTGCAGCGCCGGATCCAGACTGAGTGGCCAGTACGCGGGGGAGAAGCCATTTATGTCGAGATTTTTGATCATCATCAAAAATTAGTCGCCATCAGTCCACATATTCCAGATTTATTGCAACAGCAGTTAGCTCAAATCACAGCGATAGCTCCGGAACATCTTGAAGGCGCCGATGGGAAAATATATTTAGGGCGTTCACAACTCTACGAGAATTCAGTGGGGCTTGATGGGCCTTTGCTGGTGAAAGTTTTTATCGGTCAAGAGCAAGGACGTGAATTTTTGGCTCGTTTCCAAGGGCTGATGCTTTTTACTTTATTGATCAGCATTTTGATCAGCTTTTTGTTGGGATTTATTATTACGGTTCGGGGAATGAGCCCGCTTCGAGCGACGGCCTTGGCGATTGGCAAAATTGATTCCAAGAACTTGCATGAAAGATTGGATCTTAAAAATTTGCCGGTGGAGCTGCAAACTTTGACTCAGGCTTTCAATCAAACTTTGGATCGCTTGGAAGATTCATTTAAAAAATTAGATCGGTTCTCATCGGATATTGCGCATGAGTTGCGAACACCGGTCGCAAGCATGATGGGTGAAATTGAACTGGCGCTGACAAGGCCACGGGCCGAAGAAGAGTATAAAGAGATTCTTTTATCACTTTTTGAGGAGTGCTCACGTATTCATGCTATTACCTCGAGCCTGCTTTTCTTAGCACGTTCGGAAAATAAAAATGATATGCTTCAGGCAGAATTGATTTCAGTGAGCAGTGAAATTATGGCACTGGTTGATTTTTTTGAACCTCAGGCTTCAGAAAAAGGAATTCATCTCGGGCTCGATCCGGGGACTTTAGAGATGCTAAAGAAAGAAAATATTTTTGTGCAGGCGCAAGTCACTCTTTTTCAGAGAATGATTGCCAATCTTCTTGCCAATGCGATTCAGTACACTCCCCAAAATGGTCATGTCGTGATTGGTTTTCATAGCCAAGCCGATGCTGTTGAGATCTGGATCAAAGACGATGGGCCAGGAATTTCCACTGAGGATCTGCCACGAATTTTTGATCGGTTCTACCGCGTGGATCCTTCGCGCAATCCTCATTCGGGAGGCTTGGGCTTAGGGCTAGCCATTGTGAAAAATATTGTTGAGTTGTATCACGGTCAAATTCAAGTTCAGAGTCAGCTGGGGCAAGGCACTCAGTTTGTCATCACCTGGCCTATCGGTAATGAGATAAGTCCAGATTCTTCGAAACCCAAGGTGTAAAGCCTTCAATTTCTAAGCAAAAAACCGAAAAGAAAGTCTTGGGGAGGCTTCGTGTTTCGAGTTCCTAAATGGTCCATCGTTGCATTTGTTTTTTGTGCAGTCGCTGCGGCTTATTTTGTCCAACATTTTTACGAACCCACGAAGGCTGGATCTCATTTCGGTTCTGGTGACTTCGCATCCTATGCTTTGCTGGCAGATCCTTCAGCCGTCAGTGATTCAGGTGCTCAGACGGTGGCCACTATTGCGGAAAAAATTCCACAAAAATTACAGAGCATTGCTGCCGGATCATCAGAGTCAGCGAATTGTCAATGCACGGTGGCTGGCGAGGGCAGTCCCGATTTTGAAATTGAAACTGCGGCTCAGTGTGGCCCGCATCGCGTGCTGTTTGAATCGGCGCTGGCAAAAATATCACCACTCTTTCGTGAGCAAAGAGCAAAAAGTGCCGCAGATTTTCCGCGCACTTGCATCACCTACATCATGCATAAATTTTTGCAAGGTACAGAAAAAAAACCGAGCTCATTTTTTAGCAGTTGTAAAAGCCCCAGTCAGGAACCCGTTCGCGATGCTTACAAGCCCTGTATCACTTCGAATTACGTGAACACGATCTACAATACGTTTTCTGACATGACGGCTTGTATGGGAGTTCCTCAGCGAGATTATTTGCCAAAACTTTATAACGAATCCGGCTTTCACATGAATACTCTGGGTAAAGGTTATGATGCTGGTGTGAATCAGTTGGTGGGGCCAACCATCGACCATGCCAATCAAGATTTTAGAGCTTATCAAAAACAAGTTTTGGATTCGGACAACGAAGCTTGCCAGCGAGTCGCTCCGTACATCAAAAAATTTTCGCCAGCCTCGGCAAAAGTGGCCCATCGTTGTGAACTGATTGCGCCACCACTAAATCCGTTGCTGAATATCTTTTATATGACTATCAAGTACAAGCAGGATTTGAACTCTTTAGAAAAGCGTCTGGCGGCGAAAGACAAAGATCACAACAATCTTAGTATTATCGAACGTCTAAAAAATTTAGGATTGCCACCTGAAAAATATGATCATCAGCAATTGTTGCAGATGATGATGATTTTAGGATTTAATTCAGGGATCAGCGGGGCTGCGATCAATCTTTCTGATTATCTCGACAGCGTCGAGGCTGGAAAACGCAAACTGACTTTAGATGATTTTAATTTTGGAAAAGAAAGTTTGATCTATGCAAAAGTAGATAGCACCACACATTCTCTGACTCGAAAAGAAACGGACGATGCTGGGAAATGGCAAAGTCGTCTGAAAGCTTTTGAAACGACGGCTGAAAAATTCAAAGAAGCAATCCCAAGATACAAAGCGAAGGTTGAAAAAATCACGATGACCAGCAAAAAGTGGGGAAAATATTCAAGCTATCATTTGAAGTTTAAAGACTCAGAACTCAGCTTCGGCGCTTATCTACAGCTGTATCAAGGTTCGGGCGCTGCGGGCTATCTCAGTTTTGTTCGCAGGGCTGCGGATGAACTCAATTCCGTTTTTAAGGAGGGAACATGCGTACCAGATTCATATTTGGAATTGTGATGTTGCTGGCCTTCTTCATTTCGCCAGAACTGATGGGGCAAAATCCATCGTCGTCAGGCGAAGGTTCGGTTGGAATTTCTGTGCGGCAGGAAGTGGACTCTGAAATTTTTAATCTTGGAAAAAACATCAAAGCTGCCAAAGGGCGCGCGAAAGCTTTTAAGGCTTTAGAAAAAACAGAAACGCAAGTTTCTGCGATTCGCTCGAAAGCGCCTCGACAAATTGAGCCCGACGAAATTTATATGAATATGCTCAAAGCGACGCTGAAAGAAATTCCACGAGGGAAATCATTTAAGCCCGCTGACTGCGAGAAGTATCGAAGTGAGATTCTCGCGCAATATGACCCTCAGGGTGAAGAGCATCCGACCAGCCTGGCGGTTGAAAAAACACTCGATGTTTTGAAGGGTCTTTGCGCTCTGTCGAAAGAATAGCCTCAGTCTGAGACGAACTGTCTGTTCTGCAAAAAAAAGCTGGACCAAGGTCTCAGCTTTTTCACATTTTATGTCGAAGAGATACGCAGGAGTCTTCGATGAAAAATAAAATCATGCTCATTTTGTTGATCCTTTTTGCAGGACTGATGTCGACCTCGGCCTTCGCTGGCAAAGTCGATTTTGATCAAGTGATCTCAGACTCGCAAAAATCCGAAAAAGATTTAGCAAGCCAACTGAATCAAATGCAACCACCCAGCAAAGTCGATCACAAAGGCTTGATCGGCAAAGGCCAAAAGATGAAACGCCAAGTCCTCGACGGCACCGGCGGCTCCGTGGCCTCGCAAGGCTCGGACAAATTCTTCAAAACTCAAAAACCAAAACTCGGCCCCGACGAGAAAAAAGATCAACAACGCCTCGCCACCGAAATCGAACAGGGTCATTAAAAGGTACGCCGTACCTTTTGCGGAAGCGGCGCTTCTTGATGCAAGCCCTGGTAAATCCGGGGCTTTTTCTATTTAAAGATCATCATATCGATCAAAAAGTATAATATATTGTACATTTAGTTTTAAATACTGTACTTATTGATTCATGAACCTCAAAGACAAGAAAATCAAAATTCAAAGCCGTCTCCATGTTCTGAGAGCAGAAAAGCGTCTCACTCAGGAGAATCTTGCTGATGCCATTGGTGTTACGCGAGGAACCATCGTTGCTATAGAGAAAGGGAATTACAATCCCACTCTTGAGTTGGCGTTCAAGCTCAGTCTTTATTTCGAAACAGATATTCAGGATATTTTTTTCTTAGAAGGGAAAAGAAATGAAAAAAATTAACACCGTCGTCATTATTTATTTTTTTATCGGGCTTCCAATTTCTCTCTTTGCGATGTTTTTTCATTTTAGCGATTTATTTTTTAGTATGGCTGGAAAAGGAGGCTTTTGGGGTTGGCTCAATGGTTTTGTCGGAGTCACTTTTGGACTGTGGATTCTCAGTATTTTTTATCTTGTGATTGCGCTTCTTTTTTCCACTCATTTTCGGGAAGAGCTGGTGGCGAGAATGATGTGGCTCAAGCAACGAGATGAGAGGGAAGTTATTTCGGCGGGCGCCGCCGCCAAAAAAACTTTCTTCATGACCGTCGCATTAATTTCATTTTTATTAGTGGTTTCTCTTTTGCATTTTCAAATTGCTAAAATTCCGGACGATCAAGTCAAAGCTGATGGACATCACCACATTTTAAAAATGGGACTGGGACTTTCAATTTGGAATTCTCCGAACTCTGCCCAAACACCAGTAGATCCAAATCTTACTTTTGATTTTCAAATGCCTTTGAGCACGACGGGAATTTTGCTCCTGATACTGGTTTGGGAGTTGGGCACATTCCGTTGGTATTTGAAGGGGGCTTTGGGAACAGAGGCTGAATAGTGCACTTCGCTTCAATACCAATATATCAATAAAAATATCGATATATTGGTATTGCTCACAAGGCCGCTAGATCTGTCTTGCGGATTTACTCACAGCCAGAGCGGCTTCGCGAGTCGCTTCGTTCAAAGTCGGATGCGCGTGGAAACTTCGCGCGAGATCTTCGGCGCTGCCGCCGAATTCCATCGCAATCACAATTTCGCCGATCATTTCTGAAGCCATCGGTCCCACGATGTGGCCGCCGATGATTTTATCTGATTTTGAGTTTGTGATGATTTTTACCAAGCCTTCAGTGAAACCCATCGCGCGGGCGCGACCGTTTGCCATGAATGGAAAAGTTCCTACGGCGTAGGCGATGTTTTGTTCTTTGGCTTGCTCTTCGGTGAGGCCCACACTTGCGACTTCGGGATGGGTATAGATCACGCTTGGAACTGTGTCGTAATTCACATGTCCGGCTTGGCCTGCTAAGATCTCGGCGACGGCGACGCCTTCTTCTTCGGCTTTGTGGGCGAGCATCGGGCCTGGGATCAAATCACCGATGGCGTAGATGCCTGGGATGTTGGTTTGAAAATGTTTGTCCACCAACACGAAGCCGCGTTGATCTTTTTTCACTCCGACGTCATCAAGTCCTAAACCGTCAGAGAATGGTTTTCTTCCGGTAGAAACCAGAACTACGTCGCCTGAGATTTTATTTTTTGTATTGTCAGCCATGTTTTCATATTCAAGCTCGACACCATCTTTGGTGTTGGTGCTGCCGGTGACTTTGCATTTGAAATTAAAAATCATTCCTTGTTTGGCGAGGGATTTTTGCAAAGTAGTCATGACTTGTTTGTCCATCATCGGAGCTAGGTGATCGGCGTATTCAATGACTGTGACTTTAGATCCGAGACGAAGCCACACAGAGCCAAGCTCAAGGCCAATCACACCGCCACCAACAACCACCAAATGTTTTGGCACTTGCTCGAGAGCAAGTGCGCCCGTTGATGAAACGACTTTTTTCTCATCGAATTTTAAGAAGGGGAGTTCGGTGGGAATACTTCCCGTTGCACAGATAATGCTTTTCGTATTGAGAATGGTTTTTTTTCCATCTTCGCCTGTGACTTCGACGACTCCAGGCTTCAGGATTTTTCCATAACCTTTGAATTGATCGATTTTATTTTTCTTAAATAAAAAGCCAACACCGTTGGCATTTTCTTGAACCACGGATTGTTTACGGGTCATCATGGTTTTTAAATCTAATTTTACATCAGCGATTTGCACGCCGTGTTTGGCGAAGTCATGAAGCGCATCGTGAAAATGCTCAGAACTTTCCAGTAACGCCTTTGATGGAATACATCCCACGTTCAAGCAAGTGCCGCCGTAGTTCTTATCTTTTTCGACGATCGCTGTTTTTAATCCCAGTTGAGCCATGCGAATGGCGCCGACGTATCCGCCGGGGCCAGTACCAATCATGACGACATCAAAGTTGTTTTCAGCCACTTTATTCCTCTCAGCACCTTTGGTGCTAGATCTCCAATACCAAACGCTCAGGGTCTTCGACACATTCTTTCAAGCGCACCAAGAAACTCACCGCTTCTTTGCCGTCGAGCACGCGGTGATCATAGGAAAGAGCCACATACATCATCGGCCGCACTTCGATTTTACCGTTGATCACCACAGCGCGATCTTGGATTTTGTGCATGCCCAAAATTCCGACCTGCGGAGGAGTCAAAATTGGCGTCGACATGAGTGAACCGTAAACTCCGCCATTAGAAATCGTAAAAGTTCCGCCGCTCAAATCATCAATGGTGATTTTGCCATCGCGAGCTTTGAGTGCGAAATTTTTAATCGACAATTCAACTTGAGCGATCGAAAGCATGTCGGCATCTTTCACCACAGGAACGATGAGACCTTTATCAGTTCCGACGGCAACACCGATGTTGTAATAATTTTTGTAAACGATATCGGTGCCACTGATCGAAGCATTGGCAGAAGGCCATTCCTTCAAAGCTTCAACGGCAGCTTTCACGAAGAAACCCATAAAGCCAAGACTTGCGCCGTATTTTTCTTTGAATTTATCTTTGTATTTCGCGCGAAGCTCCGTGGCCTTTGTCATGTCGATTTCATTGAACGTGGTTAAGATCGCAGCGGTGTGCTGAGCTTGTACCAATTTCTCCGCAATTTTTTTGCGAATGGTTGTCATCGGCACACGTTTTTCATCACCTTGTTTTGAAGGTCCACGAAGAACGATTGGCTGAGGAGCTGCCGCTGGTTTTGCCGCCGCCGGAGCTGGAGCACTCGGTTGTGCGTTCATCACATCACCTTTAGTCAGTCTGCCATCTTTACCAGTTCCTGAAACAGTTGATGGATCAATTCCTTTTTCTGCGACGATTTTTGAAACAGCAGGGGACAAATGACCGCGAAGTTCAGAAGAAACTTGTCCCGCGCCATTACCAGAAGCTGACATCGTCGGCTGTGCTGGAGGCGGAGCACTTTGAGTTGCTGCCGCCGGTTTTGTCGCCGTCGCTGCAGGAGCTGCACTCACTGTTGCTTTGGCATCTGAATCAATCGTGCCGATCACGCTGCCGATGGGAATTGTTTGTCCTGGTTGCGCAGAGATTTGGAGAACTCCATCTTGTTCGGCGACAACTTCAACGCTGGCTTTGTCAGTTTCAAGACTGAGCAAAACATCGTTTCGTTTTACGGCTTCGCCATTTTTTTTCATCCAAGAGCCAATGGTGGCTTCGGTGATGGACTCGCCCACAGCGGGGACTTTGACGTCGTATTTCATGGTGGTGGTTCTCCTCTAATTCAAATTCGTAATTAAACTTTTAAACAATTCTGGACCAGTTCAGCTTGCTGCGCGCGGTGTTTGTAAACCGAGCCCGTCGCAGGCGAAGCTTTGTCTCCGCGTCCGACATATTGCAAATCCACTTTCAAACCTTCGGTCTGAATAATTTCTTCCAAGCGGAAATAGAGATGAGTCCAAGCTCCCATATTTTTTGGTTCTTCCTGGCACCAAACCACATGTTTCAGATTTGGATAAGCCTTCATGGCTGCCAAAATCTGCGCTCGTGGAGTCGGATAAATTTGCTCCACGCGAACCAAAGCGGTGCGTTCGTTTTTTTGTTTCTCACGCTCTTCCAAGAGATCGTAATAAACTTTTCCTGAGCACAAAGCGAGAGTTTCAACTTTTTTCGGATCCTTCAAGATTGAATCCGGAATCACTTCTTGAAAAGTTCCGGTTGCTAATTCATCCAGAGATGAAATCGCTTTCGGATGACGAAGCAGTGATTTTGGCGACATGATGACCAGAGGTTTTCGAAACTCGCGTTTCATCTGACGACGAAACACATGATAAATCTGTGCCGGTGTCGTGAGATTTGCCACTTGAATATTGTTCTGAGCACACAGTTGCAGAAATCTTTCTAGTCTTGCCGAGGAGTGCTCGGGCCCTTGTCCTTCATAACCATGCGGCAATAAAAGTACGAGACCAGACATCTGTTGCCACTTTGCTTCGCCCGCACTCAAGAACTGATCGATAATAATTTGCGCACCATTGGCGAAATCACCGAACTGCGCTTCCCACAAAGTGAGGAATGTCGGATCGCTGATGGAATTTCCATACTCAAAACCCAGCACACCGTACTCTGAAAGAATCGAATCATAAACACAAAATTCGACTTTATCGCCATTGACTTGATCGAGCGCCACATATTGTTCACCAGTTTTCACATCATAAAGACCCGCATGACGGTGAGTGAAAGTGCCGCGCACACAATCTTGTCCCGTGAGACGAACCG